>LNFM01000607.1_pt1 | contig 87370 bp, 82 predicted proteins | sample 596031 | NCBI WGS metagenome assembly LNFM01 (sample SAMN04254537, study PRJNA301005) | activated carbon metagenome | isolation source: dual media filters at the Ann Arbor, Michigan drinking water treatment plant | place: USA: Ann Arbor | reverse complement strand
GCCTCGACCAGCGCCTGCCGCAGGTTGCCGTGGTGATAGCCCCGCTTCATCAGCCCTGTCGCAACTTCGGCCCGCCGCAGATCTTGCCGTCGATCTTGCCGATGGCCGCCTGATCCTTGCCCGCGTAGTCGACCGCCCCCAGGATCGTCTGGATCGCCGCGATCCGCGCGCGCTTCTTGTCGTCCGACAGGATCACCGTCCAAGGCGCGTGCTTGAAGTGGGTCCGCTCCATCGTCTCGTCGATGGCCGTGCAATATTCATCCCACTTCGCCAGCCCGTCGACGTCGATCTGCGACAGCTTCCACTGCTTCAACAGGTCGCCCTCCCGGTCGAGGAACCGCTTCAGCTGCTCGGCCCGGCCCACCTCCAGCCAGATCTTCAGGAAGATGATCCCCTCGTCGACGATCATCTGCTCAAACTCGGGCAGCTGCTTGAAGAACTTCTCTCGGCTCTCCGGTTTGCAGAAGCCGAAGACATGCTCGATCATCGCGCGGTTGTACCAGCTGCGGTCGTAGAGGGCGACTTCCCCCTTGGCCGGAAACCAGTCGACATAGCGCTGGAAGTACCACTGCTGGCTTTCCCGCTCCGACGGTTTCGACAGTGCCACGACATAGGCCTGCCGGGGGTTCATGTTCTCCGTCACCGCCTTGATCGTGCCGCCCTTGCCAGCCGCATCCCGGCCTTCGAAGACGACGATCAGCCGCTGGCCCGTCGTCTTTATCGCGGCCTGCATCTTCGCAAGCTCGATCTGCAGCGCCTCCATCTGCTTGTCGTAGTCCTTGCCCTTCATCTCCTCCCGGTAAGGGTAGGAGGCGGTCATGATCTCGTCCTTGCCAGCCTTCTCGATGGCCTTGCGCACCTCTTTCGGAGCGCCTTCGCGGAAATAGCGGCTGATCGCGCCGTCGAAGGGTAGGGTCATCTGAATCCTCCTTACATTGCCGCCAGTATGGCCATTGCGCGGCCTAGCGCAATGCAGCGCGGTCGATGGCCTGGAGGACGATGTCGGCATGGGCGTGATGCGGCATGTGGCCCGCACCGTCGACGGCTGTCAGACGGACGTTCGGCAACAGCTCGGACACCGGCCCGGAATGGATGTTCAGCGGCACGATGGTGTCGGCAGTCCCATGGATCAGCTCCACCGGCAGGGTCAGCGAGGGATAACGCGGCTCCATCGTCACCAGCTCGGCCCGCAGCGCATTCACCTGTTTCACGTTCGCGGCCAGCGTCTCGCGCCGCAAGGTCAGCGGCGTGCCCAGGAAATCGTCATAGCCCGGCGGCACCGGATCAGGGGCAAAGACAGCAGCCGTCGCCGTTCGGACATAGCTCTCGGGCACAAAGGCGGAGGCCAGCGGAATGGCAAGCGCGCGGCCCACGGTCGTGTCGGTGATGCGGTACCAGATGTCCAGCTTTCCCGGCCACGGCATCGAGGGCGAGCCCACCAGGACCAGCGCGCGCGGACCACCCTCCAGCGCCCAGGCCAGCGCCACCGCGCCGCCATAGCTTTGGCCCAGCACCACGGGCTCGGTCACCCCCAGCTGCGCCACCCCGGCCTTGATGAACCGCGCCTGCCCACGAAGGCTCATGTCGTCCAGCGCATCGGAATGACCCAGTCCCGGACGGTCGACGACGGTGACCCGGTAGCGGTCGGTCAGCTGATCGCGCAAGGCAAAGGTCAGGTCGCGCAAACTGCCACTGGCACCGTGGATCATCACCAGGTCCGGGCCTTCGCCCTTGATCTCGTAGTGCAGGCGCTTGCCCTCGACCGTCACGAACTCACCGGTCGCGGGAAAGGCCGCCTCGGCAGCAGTTTCACGCGCCGAGGCCCGCCAGTGCGTGACACCGGCAAGGCCAAGCGCAGCGATGAGGAGGCTAGTTGCCAATCTGCGAAATGTCATAAGGCGTGGACTGATAGATCTCGTTGATCCAGTTGCCATATAGCAGGTGGGCGTGGCTTCTCCACCGGTTCAGCGGCGGCTTCGCGGGATTGTCATCCGGATAGTAATTCATCGGCACATTGATCGGCGTCCCGTTGGCTATGTCCCGGTCATATTCCTGCTTCAGCGTGTCGCTGTCGTATTCGAAGTGGTTGAAGATATAGAGCGCCCGGTGCGCAGCGTCCTCGACCAGACAAGGGCCGACCTCGTCCGACCCAAGCAGGGTCTTCAGACCCGGCGCCGCGTCGATCTCGGCCTCTTTCATCTCGGTCCAGCGGCTGACCGGAATCACGAAATCATCCGAAAACCCGCGCAGGAACGGCGAGGTGGGCGCAAGGTTCTGATGCCGGAAGCAGCCGAAGGCCTTGGCGGGCAGCATGTGCTTCTTCACGCCGTGGAAGTGGTTGATCATCGCCATACCACCCCAGCAGACGCCGAAGGTCGACTGCACGTTGGTCTGGGTCCAGTCCATCACCTCGCAGAGCTCGTCCCAATAGGTGACCTCTTCGAAGGCCAGATGCTCGATCGGGGCGCCCGTGATGATCAGACCGTCGAATTTCTCGCCCTTCACCTCCTGGAACGGGCGGTAGAAGGCGGCCATATGCTCGGCGGCGGTGTTCTTGGTCTGGTGTTCGGACATGCGGATCAGCTGCAGGTCGATCTGCAAGGGCGTCGCCCCGATCAGCCGGGCGAACTGGTTCTCGGTCTGAATCTTCTTCGGCATCAGATTGAGAAGCCCGATCTTCAGCGGCCGGATATCCTGATGCGCAGCGCGGTCGGGCGACATGACCATGACGCCCTCGGACCGCAGCACGTCATAGGCGGGCAGGGTTTCGGGAAGCGTGATCGGCATGGTCGGGGTCCTTGCGACGTTCGAGGGGCAAGAGCTAGGGGGTTATCGCGGGGCGTGCAAGCCTTGGCGGCGGTCAATGGCCCGGGCGATCAGCGCGTCGAAATCCGCAGCTGTCCGCACTTCGGTCACTTCTTCCGCCGTGACCGTCACCCCCCAGTCCGCCATCGCCGCATAGCGCGGCTGGCGGTGCGCCAAAGCGCGGGCATAGGTCCAGCGGACGAAGTGATCTGGATCGCAATTTTCTTCGGACACGGAATGGCTTGCACGGTATTCCTCCCACGCCGCATGAAGGAAATGCGGCTGGTAATACATCGGCTTCGGCGCCCGGTCGAAGCGCCGGACCAGTTCCGCCGTGTGCGCGTCCGAGCCCTTGATCCACACCATCAACAACGTGTCGGCCAGCTGCCGCATGACCGGGTCCTGCGGGTTCTCCGGCTCCACCACTTCGCAGATCGAGCCGGAGGTGTCGCAGACGAAGTTCGGGTAGCCGTAGATTTCCTCGGCCCGCTCCATGAAGCGGGCGGTATCCAGCGTCGCCGCGATCTCGGCGGCGCGGTGCTGGTCCTGCCGCTTCATGTACTCGGCAAAGGGCAGGCCGCCCCTGGCCGGATCGCCGGGTTTGCCCAGGTATGTGGACAAGGGTGCCAGATTGTCGAAGGTGATATTTGACGCGATGTAGACAGAGTCGGTCATCAAAAGCTCGCGCAGCAGCGGGACCTTCATCGCCTCGCGCTTGAAGTTGTCGGCGATGTATTCGCCCATGTAGCGCGTGCCGATCCGGTAATCGACCGAGTAGTGGAACCAGTCGCCATGATCGCGCAAGACGTTGGAAAGATAGGTCTTTCCAAGCCCGGACATGCCGAACAGCATGATGCGTTTGCGCGTGGCGTCCAGATAGTCGCGGCCAGAACGATAGATCATCACGTCACCTCTCCGCCCCCTGTTAGCGCCGCGAAGGGGCCTTCACAACGAAAAACCCCGCCCGGAAGGGCGGGGTTTCGCGAGGTGTTGCGGGGATCAGAACGACCAGCCGACCTTGACGCCAAGGGCCAGCGCATCGTTGTCCTCAAACCGTCCAAGCGCGGCGGTGGGAGTGGTCGCGTTCCCGATGTCCACATAGCGGACGCCTGTGGTGATCTTCATGTTGCCGGTGGTGTAGATCGCGGCCAGACCGACCGAGACGAAGCCATCGGTCGGCGACAGCGTGCTTTGGACCAGACCGCTGTCCTTTTCGTAGCCGACGCTCAGGGCACCCGACCAGCTGTCGTTGAACTTGCGCGCGACGCCCAAAGTGTAGGTCACGCGATTTGTGTCGTAAGAGATCAACACAGCCGGCGGGTTGGCAATGATCTGCGTGTCGGTCCAGTCGGCCCAGCGGATCTGGCCGAAGACCAGCGTGTCGGCAGCGACACCAGTCTGGAAGTCAAGGTTCACCGACTGCGGCGGATCGATTGTGCCGACGATACCTGCGGTGCTTTCCAGCGAATGATCGGTGGCAGAGTAGTAGGTCAGCGCTACCCGCAGCGCGATTTCCGGCCGTTCATAGGCAACACCGACGAGGTAGCCGACATCTGCATCCGCGCTGTAGGTTCGCGCCGAGACTGCGGACGTGGGAACAAACAGGCGACCGTCGATCGTGACATAGCGCAGACCGGCATGTGCCGAGAACCCGCCGTCGAACTTGTAGCGGCCAATGACGTTGACCGAGCTGGAGGTCAGTTCAGCATAGCCGCCGCCCAGGGTCGCAGGATACTGCACATGTGCGCCGTACGGCTGATCAAGCTGGACCCCGATGGACAGCTGGTCCGAAAGGTCCGTCTTGTAGGCTGCTCCCAACTGCGAATATGTGGGTGCGATGTCGCCTGCCGCTGCTGGTGGAGCCAGCGGCGTGTTGGAAATCGACGGGCTGACGATGCCGAAGCTCAGTTCGCCATAGGTGCCCGGCTCGAACATGAAGCCGATGCCCATACCCGACCGGTCAATCCCCCCCGCAAGCGCTCCGGTAGTGCCTGCAACCACGGCAACTGACGCCATGAGAAAACTTTTCATCTTGCTATCCCTCAACATGAACTCCCGACCCGGGAATTCCCCCTGACGAAAAGGCTAAGCCCTGCGACATTTTGCGTCAATCAATGACGCCGCGTCACAGTCTGGTAGGGTCGTTACCCTGTGGCACGGATACCCTAGCGCCCAGGGTCAGCCAGATGCCAAGGAAGATAAGTGCAGCCCCGGCAAACAATGTGAATTCAATGGGTTCATTGTAGAACATTGCGCCTACAACCGCAATGATCGGCAGGCGGGCGAAATCGACTGGCACCACCACACTTGCCGGGGCAAGGCTTAGGGCCGTCGTCAGGCACAGATGCGCGGTGATCCCGGCGACCGCGATCAGGCCCAGCCAGGGCAGGGTGGCGGTGGTCGGGAAGGTCACGGGGCCTTGCAGGACCATCGCCACGCTGCCCAGAACCGCCTGCATCAGCGTGAGCCAGAACAGGATCGAGATGATCGCCTCGCCCCGCGTGAGGGCCTTGGTCATCAGCGCCGTGCCCGCAAAGAAGATTGCCGCTGCGGCTGCGGCCAGAACGCCGGGCTCGACCGTGCCAAAGCCGGGGCGGGCGACAATCAGCACACCCGCAAAGCCCAAGGCGGCCGCCACCAGCTTGCGGCGGGTCAGGCGTTCTCCCAAAAAAACCGGCGACAGCAGGATCACCCAGATCGGTGAGGTAAACTCCAGCGCGAAGACCTGCGCCAGCGGGATCACCGTCACCGCGTAGAACCACAGCGACTGACCGGTGAAGTGAAAGAGGTTGCGCAGAACGTGGCTTCCCAGCCGGTCCGCACGCACCCGGGCCAACTGTCCAAGCGCCAACCCGCAGGCCAGCACGATGACCCAGCCGATCATCGACCGGAAGGCCAGGATCTCGAACGTGTCGTGGACGCCCTTTATCTGCCGGGTCGCGATTGCCATCGCGGTAAAGGCGGCGATGGCCCCAGTCATCCAGGCGGCAGCGGCAAGCGGGCGATTGGGGCTGGTCATGCGCGCAGCGTTGCCGGGCGACCGGGAAATGTCCAGACCGCCCGATCCGGGGCCTCAGCCTGCCGCGAACGGCAGCACGAGAACCTTGACCTCACCCGGTCGCGCCGCCTCGGCAATGGCGGCAGGCGCGTCCGACAGCCCCACCCGGCGCGAGATCAGAGGCCCGACCTCGACCTGGCCCAACTGCAGCATCCGGATCGCCCGGGACTGGGTGAAGGGGTTCAGAAAGCTGTGCAACAGCTGGATTTCGCGGAACAAAAGGTCAAATGGCTCGATCCGGACCTTTTCCCCCTTTGGCAGCACGCCCAGAACCACGATCCTCCCACCGGGCCGGGTCAGCCCGGGCGCCATTTCCACCGTCTCCGCCACCCCAGCGCATTCCAGCACCAGGTCGGCCCCGCCCGCGACGAGGCTCAGCGCTTCGGCAACCGTCGCCGCCGTCGCCGAGGCGCCAAGAGCTTCGGCCAGCCGCCGCTTCTCGGCCTGACGGGTGACCAGAACCACCTCGGCCCCGGCATTCTTTGCCAGTTGCACCGCCAGTAGCCCGATCACCCCGCCGCCCAGCACCACGACCCGCTCCCTCGGAACCGGAGCGCCGATGTCCAGCCCGTGCAGCGTGCAGGCCAAAGGCTCGGCAAAGGCGGCGGTTTCGGCGGGCAGGTCGCCGACCGGCAAGGCGCGATGGACGGGCAGTGTGGCGTACTCGGCAAACCCGCCGTCGCGATGGATGCCGATGGCCACGTTGCGGATGCACAAGTTCACCCGGCCGCGCAAGCATTGGTCGCAGGTGCCGCAGGCGATGTTCGGATCGCAGGCGATGCGGGTTCCGACCGGCATCGTGACACCGTCGCCAGCCGCGACCACCTCACCGCAGAACTCATGGCCAAGCGTGACGGGCGGGGCGCAGGGGAACTCTCCCTTGTAGAGATGCCGGTCGGTGCCGCAGATCCCCGCCGCCAGGACGCGCACCAGAACCTCACCGGCCTGCGGTTGCGGGTCTGGGACTGTGACCTCGGCAATATCGCCCACCGCCCTCAACTGCACTGCCCGCATTCGACCCTCTCCCTGTGCCGCACCGGGCAATCTAAACATGGCAAGGAACGGCTGTCGCGGGGCAACTGTGCGCAACCACACAGAAGCTAGCGGGTTTTCCAGGTTGTCGCCTGCCACCCGGCGGCCTACCTGCACAGAGCCCTGGAAGGATACGCCATGAACGTGATGCCGACGCAGACCCGCCAGCCCGATCACCCGGTCGCGACCCAGTTCCCGGCCCGCTGGTCGCCACGGTCCTTCACTGACCGCGCGCTGACCGAGGCCGAAGTGCTGACCCTGCTGGAAGCCGCCCGCTGGGCGCCGTCGGCGACGAACCACCAACCCTGGCGACTGGTCTGGGCGCTGCGGGACGAGGCAGCCTTCACCGCGATCCAAGCCACCCTGACCGGCAACAATCCGGTCTGGGCGGGCAAGTCCGCCGCGCTGATCGTGGTCGCGTCCAAGGACACCGTTCTGAACCGCGAGGGAGTCGAAGTCCCGAACCGCACCGCCGGTTTCGATACAGGTGCGGCCTGGATGAGCCTGGCGCTGCAGGCCCCGGCGATGGGCCTTGTCGCGCACGCGATGGGCGGGTTCGACAAAGACGCGCTGACCAAGGCTGTCGGCCTGCCGGACGGCCACACCCTCCACTGCGTGGTGGCAGTCGGTGAACAGGGCCCGGTCGAGGCCCTGCCAGACGACCTGCAAGCCCGCGAAATACCAAGCGCGCGAAAGCCGTTAGACGAGACCACCTTCCGCGGACAGTTCTAGGCCTCCCGAACCTCGAAGTTGCGGGCAAGACGCTGGGTGACCGTGAACCAGGCACTGGACCGCATACGGTCGCCATGTGCCTTGAACGCGGCCTTGTCGGTAAAGCTTTCGTACAGCCGCCAGACCAGCGGGTCATCGGTCGGTTCGACGTTGAACGTCAGACACCCCGGCTCCGCCCGGCTAAGCCGGATGTGTTCGGGCAGATTGGCGCGCACGAGTTCGGCTTCGTCGGCTGTCGTGCAGGTCAGGGTGCCGGTGACGCGGATCATTCCAGCTCGATCGTCCCCGGCGGCTTCGAGGTGCAATCGTAGAACACCCGGTTCACGCCCTTGACTTCGTTGATGATCCGGGTGGCGGTTTCGCCCAGGAAATCATGGGTAAAGGGGTAGTAATCGGCGGTCATGCCGTCGACGCTCGTCACCGCCCGCAGCGCCAGCGCGTAGTCGTAGGTCCGCCCGTCGCCCATCACGCCCACGGTCCGCATCGGCAGGATCGCGGCGAAGGCCTGCCAGATCTCGTCGTAAAGCCCGTGCTTCCTGATCTGGTCGATGTAGACCGCATCGGCCTGCCGCAGGATGTCCAGCTTTTCGCGTGAAATCTCACCCGGGCAGCGGATCGCCAAGCCCGGTCCGGGGAAGGGGTGGCGGCCGATGAAGCTGGCGGGCAGGCCAAGCTCACGTCCCAAGGCACGGACCTCGTCCTTGAACAACTCGCGCAGCGGCTCGACCAGCTTCAGGCCCATCTTTTCGGGCAACCCGCCGACGTTGTGGTGCGACTTGATCGTGACCGAAGGGCCGCCCGAGAAGGAAACGCTTTCGATCACATCCGGGTATAGCGTCCCTTGCGCCAGGAACTTCGCCCCGCCGACCTCGGTCGCATGCTTCTGGAACACGTCGATGAAGAGCCGACCGATGGTCTTGCGCTTGACCTCGGGGTCCGAGACGCCTTCCAGCGCGCCAAGGAACAGATCGCTTTCGTCGGCATGGATCAGCGGCATGTTGTAGTGGTCGCGGAACATGGTCACGACCTGCTCGGCCTCGCCCAGCCGCAACAGCCCGTGATCGACGAAGACGCAGGTCAGCTGGTCGCCGATCGCCTCGTGGATCAGGACGGCGGCCACGGACGAATCCACTCCGCCCGACAGCCCGCAGATCACTTTGGCGTCGCCCACCTGGTCGCGGATCTTGCGGATCGCCTCCTCGCGGTAGGCACCCATCGTCCAGTCGCCCTTGAAACCGGCCAGCTTGACGAAATTCTCGTACAACTGCGCGCCCTTGGGGGTGTGGTGCACCTCGGGGTGGAACTGGACGGCGTAGAAATGACGGGCAGGGTCCGCCGTGATAGCAAAGGGCGCGTTGGGCGAGGTGCCATAGACCTTGAACCCCGGCGCGATTTTCGAGACGTGGTCGCCGTGCGACATCCACACCTGTTCCTGCGCCTGCGGGCCCGCTTCGGGCGGAAACCAACCGGCGAGGAAAGGATGCGTCAGGGCGGTCGGCGTCACATAGGCCTTGCCGAATTCGGCTGTGCCATGCCCGCCTTCGACATGCCCGCCCAGGCAATGCATCATCACCTGCTGGCCATAGCAGATCCCCAGGATCGGCACGCCCAGATCGAACACCCCTGTCGGAGGCATCGGCGCGTTCTCCCAGTAGACCGAGGCCGGCCCGCCCGAGAAGATCACCGCCTTCGGGGCAAAGTCCTTCAGGAAGGCCTCGTCCACGCGGTTGTAGGGGTGGATTTCGCAGTAGACGTTCAACTCGCGCAGACGCCGCGCGATCAGCTGCGTCACCTGGGAACCGAAGTCGATGATGAGAAGACGGTCATGTGCCTGGGTCATGCGCCCGCGTAGCCTCTGGCCAGCGAAATCGCAAGAGTTCGGCCGGGGCACCAAATTCTTTCGGCGAAAAATTTTGTCCGCCGCCACGTCGCAGACAGGCGATCAGGATGTCGGTTTTGGAAAGGATTGGACGGTTTCGGGGGGCGGTCCTGGATGGTTTGGCGGCATAAGGACGGCAAACATCTCCCGGAGGCTGACATGAACGAAGTTGCAGGGCGCAGGGCGCGCAGTGGCGGAGGCGCAAGCCGCCGGGCGGAACGCACCGCGATCAGCTTCGAGACCGCGCGCTACATCCAGCGCAACATCCCGAATTTCGAGATCCTGAACGAAGAAGCGCTGCAGATCATCGAGTGGAACGCCGAGACCGTTCTGGAAGAGATCGGCGTGAACTTCGTCGAAAACCCCGCCGCCCTGCAACGCTGGCGCGATGCGGGTGCGGATGTAAAGGGCGAACGGGTGCATATCCCCCGCGGTCTTGCCCGCAAGCTCATCTCGACCGCACCGAAGACCTTCACCCAACACGCCCGCAACAGCGAACGCAACGTCGAGGTCGGCGGCCGCAATCTGGTCCTTGCCCCGGTCTACGGCCCGCCCTTCGTCCGCGACATGGAAGGTGGGCGCCGCTATGCCACGCTGGAGGATTTCCAGAACTTCGTGAAGCTGGGCTACATGTCGAAGTGGCTGCACCATTCCGGCGGCACGGTTTGTGAGCCGACGGACGTGCCCGTGAACAAGCGCCACCTCGATATGCTCCTGGCCCACATGACGCTGTCGGACAAGCCCTTCATGGGCTCCGTCACCGAACCCAGCCGCGCGCAGGATTCGGTCGACATGGCGTCGATCCTGTTCGGCAAGGATTTCGTCCAGCAGAACACGGTGATGACCAGCCTGATCAACATCAACTCGCCAATGGTCTTCGACGGGATCATGATGGGCGCCTTGGAAGTCTATGCGGCGAACAACCAGGCTTCCATCGTCTCGCCCTTCATTGTCGGCGGCGCGATGGCTCCGGTGACTGTGGCAGGGACCCTGACCCAGGTGCTGGCGGAAATCCTTGCGGGCGTCAGCTATTCGCAGCTGGTCCGTCCCGGCTCGCCCGTGATCGCAGGGGCCTTCGTGACCTCGATCGACATGAACTCGGGCGCGCCGACCTTTGGCACCCCGGAAGCCGCCCACATCACCTATGGTGCGGGCCAGCTGGTGCGGCGGCTGGGTCTGCCTTACCGTTCCGGCGGGTCGTTCTGCGGATCGAAATTGCCGGACGCGCAGGCGGCCTACGAGACGGCAAACAGCCTGAACATGGCGCTGCTTGCCGGTGTGAACTTCATGCTCCACGCCTGCGGCTGGCTGGAAGGCGGCCTGGTCAGCTCTTATGAGAAATTCGTGATGGACGCCGATCAACTGGGAACCTTGCACCACCTGGCGCAGGGCATCCAGATCGACACCAACGGCCAGGCGATGGACGCGATCCGCGAAGTCGGCCCGGGCGGTCACTACCTTGGCTGCTCGCACACCCAGGCGAACTTCAAGTCCGCCTTCTGGCGTTCGGACATTCTCGACTACAAGCCCTTCGAGACCTGGGCCGAGGAAGGCGCCCGCGACACCCAGTCGCTGGCCAACGAACGGGTCAGAAAGCAGCTGGCCGACTACCAGGCCCCGGATCTTGACCCCGGCACCCGCGAGGCGCTTGAAACCTACGTCGCCAAACGCAAGTCCGAGATGCCGGACGCCTTCATCTGATACGACAAAGGGGCGGATCTTCCGCCCCTTCCTTTATCTGCAGGGTGGCGCTTACGCCACGCCGCCACGGCGCAGGAACTGCGCTTCGGCCAGGATCGCGATCAGCACCTCGATGTGACGCGCCACCGAATAGGCCGCATCTCCCGCGATCCGTGTCGCCTCCAGCCCGGCCTCGACCGACATCAGCGAGCTTACCGTCTCTTCGGGCGAGCCCGTCCGGTCGACATAGCGGCGCAGATCGTGCTCGCGTCGGTAATCGGTCATTCCAAAACGCGCCGCGCGCATCAGAAGCCGGGGGCGACGCAGGGTGGCAAGAAGGGTGCGACAGTCGGTCATCGGGGTCCTCCGTATCTGGATATAGCCATCCTTACCCGACACAACCTGGCGTTGCGCAAACCGCATAGCAGCGCGCGGAGGTTACCGAACAGTTTAAGAATTTGATTGAATTGTAGTGACCAGTCGCAAGCTTAACCAACAGGTAAGGCGATATTATACTTGACGTACCCACGTCAAACCCCTAGGTATGAGGGGCAAGCAAGAGAGTACGCGCCATGTCCATCCTGTCCCGCCCCGAGTTCCACAACGAAGAAGCCGCCTACGCCTATGTAGAGGCGCGCATCTGGCCGACTGGCCCGGTGTGCCCGCATTGCGGCGGCGTGGAGCGGATCAGCAAGATGGGCGGCAAGTCCACCCGCATTGGCGCGTACAAGTGCTACCAGTGCCGCAAGCCCTTCACCGTCAAGATCGGCACCATCTTTGAAGCCAGCCACGTTCCAATGAACCTGTGGCTGCAAGCGATCTATCTGATGTGCGCCAGCAAGAAGGGCATCAGCAGCAACCAACTGCACCGCACCTTGGGCGTCACCCTGAAAACCGCTTGGTTCATGTCGCACCGCATCCGGGAAGCCATGCGCTCGGGCAATCTGGCACCGATGGGCGGCAATGGCGGTATCGTTGAAATTGACGAAACCTACATTGGCCGGAACCCCGACAAGGAAGTCAAATCGGGCGTAGGCCATAAATATGCGGTCCTGTCTCTGGTTGACCGCACTAGCGGTCGCGCGCAGTCTTTCGTTCTGGACCGCGTGACCCTGAACGAAGTGGTTCCGGTGATCGTCGCCAATATCGCCAAGGAAGCCAAAGTCTACACCGACGAGTCCCGCCTGTATCACGGCGCAAAGGGTCACTTTGCGGATCACCAGTCGGTCAACCACAAGGCAAACGAATATGGCCGGGGCGACGTTCACACCAACACCATTGAGGGCTTCTTCTCGGTCTTTAAGCGCGGTATGCGCGGCGTGTACCAGCATTGCAGCGGCAACCACTTGCACCGCTACATGGCTGAATTTGATTTTCGCTACAGCAACCGTGCGGCGCTTGAAATCTCCGACACCGTGCGCGCTGACGTTGCGCTGATGGGTGTCGTTGGCAAGCGCCTCACCTACGAAACGATTGGTGCATGATGGCAAAAAAGGCAAAGCAGGAAAGTCAGGAGGAGCAGTCGGAAAGGTTCCGAAAGCTCGTTCAAGACATGGAAGCCGCTGGCGAACTAAACCCCACAGAGGCCGAAGACAAGTTTGAAAAAGCAATGGGCAGGATTGCTGAAAGCCCTACTGGTTCAAAAAATCCCAATTGTCGTAGCTAACACTGTAAGAATCAGCAGGTCCATCAAACACAAGAAGAGTGCGGAGTGCCCGCTCAAGGTCATCGCCGCTAAACTCGATTGCAAGCTTATCTACCCCGGTTCTGGCGCCAAGGTCTCTTTTGTCAGTGTCCATCGCTGCCTGGCCGGAAAGGCCGCTTCTGTACGCCCGGAAAAGTGCGCCAGCCCAAAGATCAGCGGCCTGTAGCGGCAGGAATTCTTCGTCATTCCTCCACCACGGGTCGTCATCATAAAGTCTCCTCAACTCAGTAGACCGCTTTTCAAGATAGCTGTCCCATTCTCGTATGATTAACCTCTTCTTTCTTATTTCGTCATCGAAAACAAAATGAACTCGCGCATCATCGGGGATGAATTCAGAATAAAGATGCCGAGAGTTGTGAAAACGGTCGATCAAGCACCGGAATGCCATGTGGTAAGGAGACAAACGGTCACCCCATTCGGCAAAAGGGTAACTTGCTATTATTCTATCTTGAGCGGCCTCAAACTCCCCTATGTTAATATGACACGAAAGCGCAAGGACCGCGTGTCGCTCTATGATCTCAAAGAACTTTGGTATATTTTTCCTGCGGTCGTCAAATTGCCACATCTCTTTGAATTTGAACCTGTGTTTACCGGTCTTTCGGTTTAGAACCCCGTATTGCGGCAGGGCGCCCTCCCATTCCTTGGTGAACTCCGCCCACCGATCTACAGTGGAAATATACCCGGCAAAAACAAAGCTGCCGCCCTCTGGGCTATAGCTTTCGTCGATAAAGGCGCGGAATATGGCCACTACGCATCCGCCGGACTGAAGGGTTGGCATACCCGCCACCAACGCCCAAACGTCATCAACCGCACGCGACTGCCCCCATGAGTGTTCAGATATGTTCACTTGAACCTAAGCCTTTCCGCCGGGGTACGGCAAGTATAATATCGCCACAGGTAACCAATTCCACTATAGGTTGCAAAAGTCCAAGGCTGGACCCATTGCAGCCGGGGTGTGGACAAATACAGGACGACCGAATTGCCAGAATTGACTGCCGCCAGCCTGCCAGACTGGCTTCCTGCTGCTGTGCGTCACTACCTTGATCATACCGAAGACGGCACATCGCTACGGGAGCTGGCGCGGCGCGAAGGCCTGCATGCTTCAACCATCCTGCGTCAGGTTCGACGGTTCGAAAACCGCCGCGAAGACCCACTGATGGACGAGGCGCTGTCCGCAATCTCCCGACTTGTTCCCCGAAAGTCCGATGCAACAGCCCAGAAGGATGATCTGCCAATGTCTGTTCACCCGCGCCATACCGATGCCGCCGACCAGCCCGACCTCAGCGACGAACAGGCCCTCATGCGCGAAGGCATGCGTGTGCTGCGCCGCCTGGCTGAACCCAGTGCCGTCATGGCCATTGCCCCCGATCTCGACAAGGCAGTGGTGATCCGCGAACTGCCCGACGGGAAAAGCCTGCGCACCGCTGTCCTGGAACGGTCGGTCGCGCATGCCTTTGCCCTGAAGGACTGGGTCACCTGCCGCAAGCCCGGCCGGGTCTCTACCTATGAAATCACCTCGGCCGGCCGCTCCGCCCTGAAACGGATGGTGGACGAGGAAGACCGCCGCCGCCAGGGCATGGCCGAGGCCGCCAAGCCCTTTGGCGACCAGCACCGCGTCTGGGGCGACCGCGAGGTCATGGATGACGCCGGTCCCCGCCGCGTTCGCTACAACATGGCGGAAAGCCCGGTCGCGCTCCTTGGCCGTCGCCGGGATCGCGATGGCAAGCCGTTCCTGGAGCCGGAACTGGTCGCCGCTGCCGAACGCCTGCGCGAAGACTTCGAGCTGGCCCAGATGGGTCCGCGCGTGGCGCAGAACTGGGACCGCTTTCTCACCGGCGGCGACCGGGGGGCGTTTCAGGCAGACAGCGGGTTGGGCGAGGGGCCCTCGACAGCCCGCTCCCGCGTCGGGGCCGCACTCCGCGACCTTGGGCCGGGGCTCGGCGACGTGGCCCTGCGCTGCTGCTGCTTCCTGGAAGGGCTGGAGGTCGCGGAAAAGCGCATGGGCTGGGCCGCGCGGTCCGGCAAGATCGTCTTGCGCATCGCGCTGATGCGCCTGCGGCGGCACTACGAGGAAACCTACGGCAAGTCCGGCCCGCTGATCGGCTAGGCGCCCATGCCCCGGGCGATCAGCACGACCGAGATCGCCGCCAGCCAGACCGAAGCCAGCCGCCGCAACAGAAACAGCGCGCGCGGCTGGCCGACCCCGCCGTTGCGCAAGGTAGCGCCCGCTGCGGCCCAAACCGCCGACACCAGCACCACCAGCCCGGCGAACAGCGCCAGGTTCAGGACCAGCCGGTCGGGCGAGGGCAGCAGCACCAGCCCGAAAATCAACGCCTTGGGGTTAAGTGCCGTCGTGATGAACAGCGTCCGCAACACCACCGACTGCCCGCCCGCGACGGCGGCAAGCGGTTGCCACAGCTTTACCGCCAGCCCTGCAACCCAGACAGCTGCGGCTAGTGTCACGGCACTTTGCAAGGCTGCGTGATCGGCCAGAACCGCTGCGCCCACCAGGGTCAGCGGCAGCACCGACAGGAAGTATCCTCCAAGCTCGGCTGGAACCAGGCGCATCGCACCCATCCATCCCCGCTCCGCCCCGGCCACCAGCACCAGCGAGTTCGTCGGCCCCGGTGTGAGAAGCAGAAGGAGAACGGCAAGGGAAAGTTCGGCTGCGGACATCATGGCCTCGAAAGTCAGGCTTCTGATGCCCGGACGGGGAGGGGTCCGCCTTGATCCGCATCAAGGCCAGGACCCGCAAAAGCGGAAGGGGGGACGCCGTAGCCGGCATCCCCCCTTCTTCCGGGGCTTCCCCGTCCCCGGATCGCGCGCAAGGCCCGGGTCAGGCGGCGCGCGTAACTCCGATCCGGTGCAGGATGCCGGCCAGCGCGCCACCCGCCAGCGGTGCCGCGATGAAGACCCAGAGGTCCGCCATCGCCTTGCCGCCGACAAACAGCGCCGGACCGAACGACCGGGCCGGGTTGACCGAAACTCCGGTCACGGTGATGCCGACCAGATGGATCGCGGCCAGAGTCAGGCCGATGGCCAGACCCGCCAGCTCTGCCGGAGCACCGTCCTGCGTGACACCCAGGATCACCGTCACGAACAGGAAGGTCATCACGCCTTCGAAAATCAGCGCCGAGGCCAGGGAGTATTCCCCCAGATAGCCCGCGCCATAACCGTTCTGGCCAAGCCCGTTGACCGCAAGGTCATAGCCCGTCTTGCCGGACGCGATCAGGTACAGAACGCCTGCACCGATCACCGCGCCGATCAGCTGCGCCACCACATAGACCGCCAGCGACGACCCCGTCATCCGCCCCGCCAGGAACGCGCCGAGGCTCACCGCCGGGTTCAGATGCGCGCCCGAGATCGGGCCGATCCCGTAAGCCGCCGCCACGATCGCCAGGCCGAAGGCCAGCGAGATGCCGGTCATGCCGATCTCGGCCCCCATCAACACGGCCGCGCCGCAGCCAAACAGCACGAGGATCGCGGTGCCGAGCACTTCGGCGATGAAACTCTTGAACATGAACTCACTCACTTGCATTGCATTGAACGCAAGGGGCTGCGGCGTGGTCCGACGGGACCTGCGCATTGCCCTGCGCGTCATTTGGGCATATCTGAGGATCAGTCAGGCGGTCAGGGGGAAATTTCCGTGCGCGACCTCAAGATTCCCGAAGGGCGTCACCCCGAAAAGGCGCATCGGCCCGACAATGCCCAGCCGAAAAAGCCGGATTGGATCCGGGTGAAGGCCCCCACGTCCGAGGGCTACAAGAAGACCCGCGACATCCTGCGCGAGAAGAAGCTTGTCACGGTGTGTGAGGAGGCAGGCTGCCCCAACGTCGGCGAATGCTGGAGCCAGGGTCACGCCACCATGATGATCATGGGCGAGATCTGCACCCGCGGCTGCACCTTCTGCAACGTCGCTACCGGCAAGCCGCAGACCCTTGACGCGTTCGAACCCGGCCGCGTCGCCCACGCTGTTTCGGAACTTGGTCTCACCCATGTCGTCGTCACCTCGGTCGACCGTGACGACCTTGACGATGGCGGGGCCGAACACTTCGCCCAGACTATCCGCGCGATCCGCCACCGCTCACCCGCCACGACGATCGAGGTCCTGACCCCCGACTTCCTGAAATGCGACCCTTCGGCGCTGGAAAAGGTGGTCGAGGCCCGACCCGATGTCTTCAACCACAATCTCGAAACCGTGCCTGGCCTCTATCACGAGGTCCGGCCGGGTGCCCGCTACTTCCACTCCCTGCGCCTCTTGCAGCGGGTGAAAGAGCTGGACCCGATGATGTTCACCAAGTCCGGCATCATGGTGGGCCTTGGCGAGGAACGTCAGGCCGTCCTGCAGGTGATGGACGACATGCGGTCGGCGAACGTCGATTTCCTGACCATCGGCCAGTACCTGCAACCGACACCCAAACACCACCGGGTTGACCGTTTCGTCACCCCCGACGAGTTCAAGGCCTACGAGACCGCCGCCTGGGGCAAGGGTTTCCTGATGGTCTCGGCCACGCCCTTGACCCGCTCCAGCTACCACGCCGGTGACGATTTCGCCCGGATGCGTGCGGCGCGGCAGGCTGGCAACGGCTGACGCCCACGAGAAAGGGCCGCACGACGGCGGCCCCTTGATCGCTGGTCAGGGCCCAGATCAGAACTTGAAGCCCACACCGATGTCGTAGATCTCGGCCCCGTTGATGATCTTCGTGCCGCCGCCTTCGACGAAAAGCCCGTTCTCCATCCCATAGCTGGCCGACACCGAATAAAGGTCGCTTGCATCCTGAACCATCAGGATGTCGCCCCGCAGGGTCAGCGACGGCATCACGTCATAGGCACCGTAAAAGCGCAGCGAATGGGTGGTGTCCGAGGCATCTGCCTGCGCGAAGGCCGCGCCAAGGTCAAAGCTCTCGGCATCGTGGAACGCGCCGATCTGCAGCAGGCTGACATTCGGGCCATCGACATTGGCAAACTCGCCGCTGATGAAGTAGGTCGTCGCACCCGACCTGAACTGCATCACGCCTTCCAGAATCTCGATGTTGTCGCCGTCGTTCAGGTAATGAAAGCCCCCGCCATAGGTCAGGTTGCCCGAGGTGTTCACATAGGTCAGACCCGGGTTCAGGCCACGGTCATCGGCGCTGGCCAGCGAGGTGATCGGTCCGCGCAGGAAGCTGGTCTCAAGGTCCAGGACGCGCGAGGTCGAGAAATCGGGCATCGGATCCAGACTGTCGACCAGCGGACGCGGTGCACCCAAGGCAAACTCGCCCGCGCCCGTGGACAGGACCAGCGCTGCCCAGACATTGGTCAGATCGGTGCCGTCATCAAGATAGGTTGCATCGACCGACGCATCAAAGCCCAACAGGCCACCTGACCGCCAGCTCATCACGACATCGCCGTCAAACGCCCAGAGGCTGGAGGACGAGCTGTCAAGGTACTCCAGCTTCACCTCGCCGCCAAAGGACAACCCGTTGCTGTCCTGTGCGGCCGCAGGAATCGCGGCAAGCGCCACAAGGGCGGGAACAATAAGTCTGGTCATGTGATGGGTCCGTTTCTGCTCGGTTTTTTCCCTTGTACCGCAAAACTGTGACCGGATAAAGGCTTGTTCATCAACATCTTGTGCCGGTAACGAACTCTTGTGCCGGACAGGCGCAAAGGAAACGGGCGAGGTTTCCCCCGCCCGTCAATGCCGTCACTCGCAGCGACAGCTATTCTTCGGGCTGGCGATAGGCCTTGTGGCAGGCGGCACAAGCCCCGCCGATGCCTTCCATGCCCGTCTTCAGGCTGGCAAGATCGGTGCCCGCCGCCGTCTGGAACGCCCCGGCCGCGGTGTTGAGGTCGGCGATCTTCTTCAGAAAGTCGTCCTGGTTCGCCCAAAGCGCAGGCAAAGCAAAGCTGTCGGTGGCCTTCTGATACTCCGACCCCGCCGGGAATTGGTCCATGCTCAGGACCGAAGCGATCGCGGTGATGTTCGCCGCTGCCTTGCTGGCCACTGCGGCGTCATAGGGCACCTCTTCCTTGGCCATCGCGCCGACTTTGCCCAGATCGGTCGCCATCTGCAGCATCAGACCGTGGCGCATTTCGACCGCGTCGGCGAAGGGGTCTTCGTCTTGCGCGATCGCACTTGATGCCAGCACTGCGCTGGCCGCCGCAATCATCATCATGCGTTTCATGGGCATCTCCTTTGTGAGCCTAGCTCAGGTAGCGCCCTGCGCGAAGTCGCAAGCAATAGCACAACCGGTGTACAAGGCCCGCATACGACGATTGTTTACAGCGGTGTTCAGCCGAGCGACGCAGCTTTCGGCGAAGGTTCGCGCAGCGTTACTCGACGCTTGGGACCGCCAGCAGGTATTCGGCCACCGCCTGCCGGTCGGTCTCGGGCAGCCTGGCCATGTTCTCCACCACATGTGCCATATGCCCGCCGACACTGTCATACTCGGGCGTGAAGCCGGTGGTCAGGTACTGCACGATGTCCGCCGCGGTCCAACCCAGCTTGCCCGGCGTGACGTTCGGAATGCGCCCGTCGCCCGACGGGTTCGGCGCGCCAGCCAGCCAGCGGGCCGTGTCCATCCCGCCCAGAAGATTGCGCGGCGTGTGGCATTCCCCGCAATGCGCCATCGCCTCGGCGATATAGCGGCCCCGCGCAGCGGTCGGCGTCAGGTTTCCGGGCAGGACCCAGTCGTCCTTCAGGAACAGAAGCTTCCAGCCGCCGATCGTCTGCCGGATGTTGAAGGGAAAGCCCAACTCGTGGGCCGCGCTTGGGGTCGGGTCGGCAGGCAGGGTCTTCATGAAGGCGTAAAGGTCCGCCACATCCTGCATTTCCATCTTGGCATAAGACCCATAGGGCAGGGCAGGGTAGTAGTGCTCCCCCTCCGGACTGACCCCGCGCGTGATGGCATTTGCCAGGTCCAGCAGTTCCCAGCTGCCGATCCCGTGCTCGGGGTCCTGGCTGATGTTGGGGGCTACAAAGGTGCCGAAGTCCGACGGAAAGCGCTGCCCCCCCGACAGGACCAGCTGCGCCTCGCCCTCGGCCTTGTCGGCCATGTGGCAGGACGCACAGCCCGCCGCCCAGAACACCAGCTCGCCCTTGGCCGCATCGCCGGTCAGGTTCGCGACCGCCGCCGCCGCCAGCGGTTTCGGCCGGGCCATGACATAAAGCCCGCCCGCCGCGACCAGCCCAAGCACGATCAGCCAACGCATGATCCGCATCGCATTCTCCGTTCACAACTTGGCGGTGAGCCTACCTGACGAGGTGCTCGCGTCCAATCACGGTTTCTGGCGTAGGCTGTCGACCGTCATCCACTCGGGCCAGCCGAAGAAGTACTCGATCCCGGCGATCACCAGGCAGATCGCGATCACCCCGAACACCAGTTTCACCCGGCCCTCGGACGGCGGGTTCTGCACCCAGCGCTTGGCGCGCATCAGCCAGTGCAACTGGTTCATGTGTCCTCCGTGAACCGCACCTTGCCGATGTAGGGCAGATTGCGGTTCCTTTGCGCAAAGTCGATGCCATAGCCCACGACGAACTCGTCGGGGATCTCAAAACCCGTCCAGTCGGCCTTGACCGGCACTTCCCGCCGCGATGGCTTGTCCAGAAGGGCGCAGACCTTCAGCCGCTTCGGCTCCCGCGCCTTCAGAAGGTGGATGACGTGGTGCAGGGTAAAGCCGGTATCGACGATATCCTCGACCAACAGCACATCCCGCCCGGCAATCTCGCCCCGGAGGTCCTTCAGGATGCGGACCTCGCGGCTGGAATGCATCGAATCGCCGTAGGACGAGGCCTCCAGGAAATCCACCTCCACCGGCAGCTCGATCTCGCGCACAAGGTCGGCGATGAACACGAAGGATCCCCGCAACAGGCCCACGACCACCAGCTTGTCGGTGCCCTTGAAATGCGTGGTGATCTCGCGCGCCAGGGCCTCGACCCGCGCCGCAATCGACTTGGCGCTGATCATCTGGTCGATCACATAGGGGCGGTCGGGCATCGGCGGCTTTCCGGTTGTTGCGCCCCTTTCCTAGCGTCCAAAGCCACAGTTGCATAGGCCGTGACATGACGCCCGCTTGATCTTGGCCGCGCCCCGCGCCACATCTCGGGGCGAAAGAGACACCGATGCCCAGCCATTCCGAAACCAAGCGCCTGCCTTACACCGCCCGTCAGATGTACGATCTGGTGGCCGATGTCGCATCCTACCCGAAGTTCCTGCCCTGGAACTCCGCCGCCCGCATCCGGTCGCGCACACCAATCGCAGGGGGCGGCGAGGTGATGGAGGCCGACCTCGTCATCAGCTTCAAGGTCTTCCGCGAACGCTTTGGCAGCCGGGTCACCCTCTGGCCCGAACAGATGAAGATCGACACCGAATACCTCGACGGCCCGTTTCGCCACCTGAAGTCGACCTGGGCCTTCCGCGACATTCCCGGCGGCTGCGAGGTCGATTTCCACGTCGACTTCGAGTTCCGCAATGCCCTCCTGCAGGGCATCATCGGCGTCGTATTCAACGACGCGATGCAGCGCGTGGTCCGCGCCTTCGAACGCCGCGCGGCGGAACTTTACGGGCCCGCCCTGTGAAATCGGCACCGCGACCGTAGGGCAGGGCGTCTCCCCGCGTATGTCCCTGAAACAACTTCCGAGGGACCCATGCGCCTGATCGCCTTCCTTCTCGCCCTATGCCTCGCCGTCCCGGCTTTCGCCGACACCGTTCAAATCGGCGACCGGTACTACGAGATCTTCCTGCCCCGCAGTGCCAAGGGCGCGCCCTTGATCCTCGCCCTCCACGGCGGCGGCGGCGACCCTGACCAGTTCGCCAGCGCCTCCGGCCTCGGTGCTGCCGCCACCAAAGCCGGCTACGCCATCGCCTTTCCCGCGGGCAGCGGGCGACGCGGCGACCGGCTTCTGACCTGGAACGGCGGCTACTGCTGCGGTTACGCGCAACGCGCCCGGGTCGACGACATCGGCTTCCTGAAAGCTGTCATCAAGGACGCCCGCGACCGCTTTGGCCTCTCCGACCGGGTCTACCTGACCGGCATGTCGAACGGCTCCATCATGTCCGAGACCTTTGCAGCGCAGAACCCCGACCTCGTCCGCGCTGTGGCCGGAGTGGCGGGCACCATGGACACCGGCCGCACCAAAGTCGCCGGACCCGTCCCCGCGCTCATCATCCACGGCACTGCTGACAACATGGTCCCCTACGCAGGCGGCAAGGGCGACACCAGTCTGACCCGAACCAACTTCGCCTCGGTCGCTTCCGTCGTCAGCGCGTTCCTCGCCCCCTGGGGCGGCGGCCTGACCGAGACCTCGCGCAAGATCAACCGGAAAGAGGATGGCACCACCGTCATCGTGACCAGTTATGCCAAGGGCGACCAGCTGGTCCTGCGCCTGATGACGGTCGAGGGCGGTGCGCACCACTGGCCCGGCGGCCGCAAGGCGCGGCTCACTGACGGCAAGACGCAGGAAATCGATGCCAACACCGAAATCCTGCGCTTCTTTTCCGCAAACCCCTGACCCGACCCCACCCAAGAATTTTCGCCGAAAATTCTTGGGTCCACCGGGAAACGTCTCCGATTACGACGTCAGCTCGTAAGCCCGCTCGCCGTGGACCGACAGGTCAAGCCCATTGGTCTCGGTCTCAAGGTCCACCCGCAGCGGTGTCACCAGAGCGACCAGCTTGACCAGCACTAAGGTCAGGACCACCGTCCACAGACCCACCACCGCCAACCCGCCCAGCTGCGCGGCCCAGGTCCCGGCCCCGAAGACTGCGACCATCACCGTCCCGAAAATCCCGCCCACGCCATGCACCGCAAAGACGTCCAGCGTGTCGTCGATCTTCAACCGGGTGCGGATCAGACTGACCGCCTCCTGGCACAGCACACCCGCCACGCCGCCGATCACCAGAGCCTCAACCGGTCCGACAAACCCGCTGGCCGGGGTGATCGAGGCAAGCCCCGCAATCGTCCCGGTCACCAGACCCACCAGCGAGGACCGGCCGAACTTGATCCGCTCCCACAGCGCCCAGGTGAGGGACGCGGCCGCTGCCGAAAGATGCGTCACCGTAAGCGCCATCGCCGCCGTCCCGTTCGCCGCCAGGGCGGAACCGCCATTGAACCCGAACCAGCCCACCCACAGCATTGCCGCCCCGATCATCACCATGCCCGGCTGATGCGGCGGCGTTGTGCGGTGCTTGCGCGGCCCCAGCACAATCGCAATCACCAGCGCCGCCAGACCCGCCGTCTCGTGCACCACAATCCCGCCCGCAAAGTCCCGCACGCCGGTTTCGCCAAAAATCCCGCCATCGGCGAGCATGCCCGCTCCCCAGATCCAGTGTGCGACGGGGGCATAGACGACCAGCATCCACAGGGCCGAGAACAGCAAGACAAAGCCGAACCCGATCCGTTCGACATAGGCCCCCACGATCAGCGCCGGAGTGATGATCGCAAAGGTCATCTGATAGGCGAAGAACAGCACCTCGGGCAGGGTGCCGGTCAGGCTGTCGACCGTGACGCCTGACAGGAAGGCCTTGGACAACCCGCCCCACCAGCCCCCGGCCTCACCGAAGGCCACCGAATAACCAAGCGCGAACCACAAGACGCTCATCAGGCAAGCCACGGCAAAGCAGTGCATGAAGACCGACAGCACGTTCCGCGCCCGCACCAGCCCGCCATAGAACAGCGCCAGACCGGGCAGGGTCATGAACAGGACCAGCGCGGTCGCTATCAGGATAAAGGCCGTATCGGCAGCGTTCATGTCGGTCCCCCCGCGCAGTGTTTGCGCTGTCAAATCGGGATCGGCCCGCTCAAGGAAGCGGCAAGCGCCGCCACGCCCGCCTGCAAAAGCGGCAAATCTTGAAATGCCCAAGAAAACGGCGAAATTTATAGCCTGACGCTGAAACCTTTGGCGGTTTGCGGATCAACCCATCGCGCTGCGCAACAGGCCCAAGGCATGCTCCGTCGCCGCTTTGCGCACCTTCGCCCGGCCAAGGGCGCCAAACTCCACCGTCTCCACCCGTGTCTCGCGGCCCTTCCGCGCCAAACCGAAACAGACCCGGCCCTCGGGCTTGAACTCCGACCCGCCCGGCCCGGCAATCCCGGTAATCGACACTGCCAGCTGTGCGCCCGAATGCGCCAGCGCGCCTTCAGCCATCTCGCGCGCGATGGGCTCGGACACTGCGCCATGCGCTGCCAACGTTTCCTCCGAAACCCCCAGAAGCTCGACCTTCGCCGCATTCGAATAGGTGACGAACCCGCGCTCGAACACATCCGACGATCCGGCCACATCGGTCAGCGCCGCCGCGACCATGCCGCCGGTGCAACTCTCTGCCGTTGCGACCTTCAGGCCCCAGTAGCGTGCCTCAGCCAAAAGCTCCGCGACCTTCACCCCAGCCATGGCTGCACCACACCGTGATAGAACCCCGCCAGCGCGACCGACCCAAGGCCCGCAAAGAGTCCCGCCCAGAGGTCGTCCAGCATCACGCCCGTCGCCCCCTCCATCCGGTCGGCCCGGCCGACGAGCCAAGGCTTCCAGATGTCGAACAGCCGGAACAAGAGGAACGGCGCCACCCAGGCGGGCCATGCGCCAAGCAGAAGGTCCGGCACCCCATGCCACCACAGCGGGATCAGGGTAAAGCTCAACGCCAGCCACTGACCGGCCACCTCGTCTATCACGACCTCCGAAGGGTCCGCGCTCAGTTGGCCCTGCAGAAACTCCGGCAATATCAGCAGTCCCGCCACCGTGGCCAGCACCGCGGCAACGGGCACCAGAAGCGCGCCCCCCGCTTCATAGGCGACAATCGCCAGCACGACCGCGATGGCCGAGGCCCAGGTCCCCGGGGCCGGTCGCAGATGCCCTGCGCCAAAGACAGTGGCGATGGCCCATTTCATGCCTTCACCAGCGTGGCCGTGGCAATCGCCGCGATGCCTTCCTCGCGGCCCGTGAAGCCCAGCCGCTCCGAGGTGGTGGCCTTCACCGAAACCCGCCCCACGTCGACCCCCATGATCCGCGCCAATTCCTGTTTCATCTCAATGGCATGCGGCCCGATCTTCGGGCGCTCACAGACCAGCGTCACGTCGCAATTCCCCAGCTCATAGCCCCGAGACCGCACCAGCCCGATGGCATGGCTCAGAAAGATATGGCTCGCAGCGCCCTTCCACTGCGGGTCACTGGGAGGAAAATGCCGCCCGATATCTCCCTCGGCCAGCGCGCCATAGATCGCATCGGTCAGCGCATGCATCCCCACATCCGCGTCCGAGTGGCCCAGAAGTCCGCGCGAGTGCGGCACGCGCACCCCGCACAGCCAGACATGATCGCCGTCGCAGAAGGCATGCACGTCATAGCCATTGCCCAACCGTACATCCATCTCACGCCCCCGCAGGATCGCCTCGGCCCGGGCGAAATCGCCGGGGAAGGTCAGCTTCAGATTGCTCTCCTCGCCCTCGACGATCACCACGTCAAGCCCCGCCGCCCGCGCGACCTCCACATCGTCCGCCGCCCCGCCCGGATGCGCCAGATGCGCCGCCAGAATTGGCGCAAAACGAAACGCCTGCGGCGTCTGCGCCCGCCACAGCCCCGTCCGGTCCACCGTCCCGGCGACCAGCCCCTCCGCCCCCCGCCATAGCGCATCGGTCACCGCCACTGCAGGGGCCGCCCCATCATGCGCGCCAAGCGCCGAAACCAGCCTGTCAACCAGCGCGCGCGAAACCAATGGACGCGCCCCGTCATGGATCAGCACCGCCTCGACCCCGGTCCCCTCCAGCGCCCTCAACCCCGCCTGCACGGACGCATCCCGCGAGGCCCCGCCTTCCACCAGCGGCACCCCCAACGCCTCGGCCCGCGCCCGGTCGTCGGGATGGATCACCACCACCACCTGCATCCCCGCGAAAGCCGCAACCGCATGCGCCAGCACCGGTTTCCCAGCCAGCATCTGCCATTGCTTCGGAACCTCGCCCCCCATGCGGGTTCCGCGACCGGCGGCGACGATGATTGCAGCTGTGCGCATGACGGCTCCTTTCCCCTCTGCGTAATCCAGCCCGACCTGCATGACAATCTGGCGCTTTTCACCCCTGAATGCCTAAAATTTGTGCATCGCATGTTTTTCAGTCAATATACCCCCTTGCCGCCTTGGACCTGCCGTCTCACAGGGCTAGCACCATACTCAACTGCACAAGGAAAAGGCTTTGCCCGTCCCTCTCGGCCCGCTCACCCTAGATCCTCCGGTCTTCCTGGCACCCTTGGCCGGAATCACCGACCTGCCGTTTCGCAGGCTGGTGTCGCGGTTCAACGCGGGGTTGGTGGTCAGCGAGATGGTGGCCAGCGAAGAGGTCGTCCGCAACCGCCCCGAGGCCCGCGCCCGGGCTGAACTGGGCTTTGGCGAACAGGCGACGTCCGTCCAACTCGCCGGCCGCGACCCGCACTGGATGGCCGAAGGCGCGAAATTCGTCGAAGGGCAGGGCGCGAAGGTCATCGACATCAACATGGGCTGCCCGTCGAAGCGGGTGACGACCGGCCTCTGCGGTTCGGCCCTCCTGCGCGATCTCGACCTTGCGTTGCAATTGATCGAGGCGGTGGTCAAGGCCGTCAAGGTCCCCGTCACGCTGAAAACCCGCCTCGGCTGGGACGACACCCTGCACAACGCCCCCGATCTGGCGAAGCGCGCCGAAAACGCTGGCGTGCAGATGATCACCATCCACGGCCGCACCCGCTGCCAGTTCTACAAGGGGTCCGCCAACTGGGCCGCGATCCGCGCCGTAAAGGACTCGGTCAAGATCCCCGTCATCGCCAACGGCGACATCACCGACGCGGCCTCCGCCCGCGAGGCCCTGCGCCTGTCCGGCGCCGACGGCGTGATGATCGGGCGCGGAGCGCAAGGTGCCCCCTGGAAACTCGCGCAAGTGGCGCACGAAATCTTCGGCACCCCCGCCCCGAAGATTCCCGATGGTGGCCGCCTCGGCCGCATGATCCTCGACCACTACGACGATATGCTCACCTTCTACGGTCGCGAGCTTGGCCTCCGGATGGCCCGCAAACACCTCGGCTGGTATCTCGACGAAGCCGGCCTCCCCCATGCCCGCGAAGCAATCCTCACCTCCACCGACCCCGCCGAAGTCATTGTCTTACTGGAGCAGGCCTTCGCGGAACTGGAGCTTGCCGCATGACCCCCTACCGCGCGCCCTATCCGGTGCCCGGCGTCATCTGGGCCTCGCTGCCGTTCCCGACCCTGCTGATCGACCAGGCCGGGACGATCCTGGAGGTGAACCCGGCGGGTGAAACTTTCCTCAACGCTTCGCAGCGCAGCCTGACGGGCCAGCCCGTCTTCGACCGCCTGTCGATCGAGGCCCCGATGGAGGAAGCCCTTTCCCGCGTCCGCGCCAACCAGTCGCCCTTGAACATCAACGACGTAGACGTGACCACCGGCGAACGCCCGCCGGTGCAATGCACGATCCACCTCGCCCCGATGCACGACAATCCCGACATCGTCATGCTGATCCTGTCCCCCCGCGAACTCGCCGACCGGATGGGCCGCTCGATGGGTGCGAAGACTGCCGCAAGGTCCGCCATCGGCATGGCCGAAATGCTGGCGCATGAGATCAAGAACCCGCTCGCCGGCATCTCCGGCGCGGCCCAGCTCCTCAGCATGAACCTCACCCCCGAGGATCAGGAAATGACCGACCTGATCGTCGAGGAAACCCGCCGCATCGTGAAGCTGCTGGAGCAGGTCGAACAGTTCGGCAACATCCGCCCCCCCGACCGCAAGCCCGTCAACATCCACGATGCCCTTGACCGCGCGCGCAAATCCGCCCTCGTGGGCTTTGCCGCGCATATGTCGATCACCGAAGATTACGACCCCTCGCTGCCGCTCACTTTCGCCGACAGCGACCAGTTGATGCAGGTGTTCCTGAACCTGATCAAAAACGCCGCGGAGGCCTGCAAGACCGGGGGCACCATCCGGCTGCACACTTTCTACGACCTTTCCCTGCGCCTGCGCCGCAAGGACGGCCCCTCGGCCGCACTCCCCCTGAACGTCGAGATCATCGACGACGGCCCCGGCATCAAGCCCGAGATCGCCGCGTCGATCTTCGAGCCCTTCGTCTCGGGCCGCGAAAACGGCACCGGCCTTGGCCTCGCGCTCGTCTCCAAGATCATCACCGACCATGACGGCTGGATCTCTGTCGATTCCGTGCCCGGTCGCACCGTATTCCGCGTGTCGCTGCCCATGGCGCCCCGCGAGAAGAAGAAGGAAACCCGCTGATGGATGGCACCATTCTTGTCGCCGACGACGACCGCACGATCCGCACGGTTCTGACCCAGGCACTCACGCGGGCAGGGTGCAAGGTCCACGCGACCTCCAGCCTCATGACCCTGATGCGATGGGTCGAGGAAGGGAAGGGCGACCTCGTCATCTCTGACGTCATCATGCCCGACGGCAACGGGCTTGACGCGCTGCCGCGAATTTCCAAGATGCGCCCCGGCCTGCCGGTGATCGTCATCTCGGCGCAGAACACCATCATGACCGCAATCCAGGCGGCCGAGGCGGAAGCCTTCGACTACCTGCCGAAGCCTTTCGACCTCCCCGACCTGATGAAGCGGTCCGCCAAGGCGCTGGACCAGAAACGCCGCACCGCCAAAGTGGTCGTCACCCCCCGCGAACCCGGCGACGACCTGCCACTGGTGGGTCGCACCCCGGCGATGCAGGCGCTGTATCGGCTGGTCGCCCGGGTGATGAATACCGAGCTTGCCGTCCTCATCACCGGCGAATCCGGCACCGGCAAGTCCCTGATCTCCCGCGCGATCCACGACTTCTCGGACCGCCGCACGCTCCCGTTCGTCGTCGCCCAATCTGGCGATCTGGCCGGGGTCGATGGACCTGCAACGCTCCTTTCCCGCGCCCGCGGCGGCTCCATCGTGTTTGACGAGGTCGCCGACTACGACGCCGACACCCAGGCCCGCGTGGTCCGCATGCTCGACATGCTCGGCGACAAGGCCCCCCGCGTGATGGCGACCAGCCAGACCGATCTGTCGGCGCGGATGGAGGCTGGCCAGTTCCGCCAGGACCTTTACTACCGCCTTGGCGGGGTGACCCTGCACGTGCCTTCCTTGCGCGAAAGGGTCGAGGACATCCCGCTCCTCGCCGAACACTTCCTGGCCAAGGGCGAACGCGACCTCGGCGCTGTCCGCCGCCTGTCGCAAGGCGCCGCCGACCTGATCCGTGCCTATTCCTGGCCCGGCAACGTGCGCCAGCTGGAAAACACCGTGCGCCGCCTTCTGGTCACCGCGACCGAAACCGACATCGCCCGGTCCGAGGTGGAACAGGTCCTTGGCCAGCAGCCCAGCCCCGAACCGATGACCGGCCTTGTCGAAGGCGACAAGCTTTCCGCCTCGGTCGCCCGCCACCTCAAGCGCTACTTCGACCTGCACGGCGGCCAGCTGCCGCCCCCCGGCGTCTACCAGCGCATCCTGCGCGAGGTCGAACTCCCGCTGATCGAGATCGCGCTGGACGCCACCGCAGGCAACCAGGCCAAATGCGCCGATCTTCTTGGGATCAACCGCAACACGCTCCGGAAGAAGATCACCGATCTGGACATCCGGGTGACCCGTCGCCGCAAATTGATGTAGCGGCGCAACGCTCACCTGTGTCTTTTCGGTTTCACCCCGCCGCGCGGCTAGATATAGTGGGACAAGGTGGGCGAACCACCGGCTGACGTGCAGGGCAGGGTGGAACGGGCGGTCACAAGGGATGTCTGGTTGCGGTTTTCCCGCCTGCGCCGGCAACGCCGCGTGCAGACGGCTGTCACCCTTGGCATCGTCTTCCTTGGCCCCGTCCTTGCCGTAGCCACGTTTCTCGCCCTCGGCTCGATCAACACCAGCGCGGCCTCGCCTGTTCTGCGGCTAATCCTTCTTGCCGACCTGATCTACGTCCTCGTCATCGCGGCCCTGGTCCTCGCCCGCGTCGCCCGCCTGATCACCGACCGCCGCTCCAAATCCGCGGGCTCCCGGCTGCACATGCGCCTCTCCGGCGTCTTCATGCTGATCGCGCTGATCCCGACCGTCCTTGTCGCCGTCTTCGCCGTTCTGTCGATCAACATCGGGCTTGAGGGCTGGTTCTCGGACCGCGTTCGCTCGGTTGTCGGCTCCTCGCTCTCCGCCGCCCAAGCCTACGAGGCCGTGCAGCGCGACGACCTCGCCGCCGACGTTGTGACCCTGGCGGGCTACCTCAACGACGCCAAGCGCAAGTCCGCCTTCATCCGTGACGACCAGCTGCGCCCGCTCCTCTCCCAAGCCCAGGCCGTCGTCCAGCGCGGGCTCAAGGAAGCCTACCTCGTCGACGGCACCGGTTCGCTGAAAACCCGGGGCGAAAAGTCCTACCTCTTCGACTTCGAACCCCTGACCGACGAGCACCTCCGCTTGGCCCGCGAAGGCAACACCGTCCTGATCCCGGACTGGAGAAACAACGAATTCCGCGCCCTGGTCCTGCTTGAGGCCTACACCGACCGTTACCTCTACGTGACCCGGCAGGTCGACGGCTCGATCCTCCTGCTCCTGGATGAGACCCAGGAGACCGTCCAACTCTACAACCAGCTTGAATCCGAACGCGGCCGCCTTCTGTTCAACTTCGGCCTGATCTACCTCGGCTTCGCCATGATCCTGATCCTCGCCGCGATCTGGCTGGGCCTCTGGTTCGCCGAACGTCTGTCGAGGCCGGTCGGTCGCCTTGCGGGCGCCGCCGAACGGGTAGGGGGCGGCGACCTCGACGTGCAGGTCACCGAAGAGGAAGGCGACGATGAAATCGCCTCCCTCGGCCGCCTCTTCAACCAGATGACCCGCCAGCTGAAAGGCCAGCGCGAGGCGCTTCTGGAAAGCAACGCCCAGACCGAAACCCGCCGCCGCCTTTTCGACTCGGTGCTCTCCAACGTCACCGCAGGCGTCATCGGCCTTGACCCGGACGGCGACATCGACTTCGTCAACCGCGCCGCGGAAAAGCTGTTGGACTTCACAGACGGCAAAGCCGACATGCCACTTGCCGCCGCCGTCCCGGAATTCGCGCCGCTCTTCGACCGCCTCCGCGACAGCGGCAACAACGCCGTCCAGGAAGAGGTCCGCCTGACCCGCAAGGGCAAGCTGGAAAGCCTCCTCGTCCGCATGTCCATCCGCCGCAGCGATGCCGGCGACCTGGAAGGCTTCGTCGTGGCCTTCGACGACGTGACCGACCTTGTCTCTGCCCAGCGGATGGCCGCTTGGGGCGATGTCGCCCGCCGCATCGCGCACGAGATCAAGAACCCCCTGACCCCGATCCAGCTGTCGGCCGAACGCATCAAGCGCAAGTTCGCCTCCCAGGTCCGCGACCATGAGGACCTCGAACAGTACACCGACGTCATCATCCGCCAGACCAACGACCTGCGCCGGATCGTCGACGAATTCTCCAAGTTCGCCCGGATGCCCGAACCCGACCGCCGCGACTGCGACCTGGTGGCACTTCTGAAAGGCGCGGTCCTGCTGCAGGAAAACGGCCAGCCCGGCGTGCGCTTCGTCAAGGATATCCCACCGGACGAGCTTCACCTCGATCTCGACGCCACGATGATTGGCCAGGCCTTCACAAACCTGATCAAGAACGCCGGAGAAGCGATTGAATCCTATCAGGAAAAGTCGAAACCAGAGGGCTTTGTCCCCGAAATCCGCATTTCCCTGTCTTCGGACGACACCGAGGCCGTGATCCGCATCAGCGACAACGGTACTGGCTTGCCGCCCGACCGCGCCCGCCTGTTTGAACCCTACGTCACCACCCGCGAAAAGGGCACCGGCCTTGGCCTGCCCATCGTCAAGAAGATCATCGAGGAACACGGCGGCACGCTCGCGCTCCTTGATGCCCCCGTGTTCGACGGGAACGACCACCCCGGCGCCATGGCCGAAATCCGCCTGCCGCGCGCCTTGCGCAAACGGTCGCGCACCCACATCCCGCTTGGGGCCGCGCCTGCCGACAAGCCTCACGAGAAGGAAGCCCACCCATGAGCATTCTCATCGTCGACGATGAACAGGACATCCGCGAACTGATCGGCGACATCCTGCGGGACGAAGGCTACACCACCCGCCTCGCCGCCAATTCCGACGACTGCATCGCCGAGATCAACGCCGATCCGCCCTCGCTGATGATCCTCGACATCTGGCTCAAGGACAGCCGGATGGACGGGATCGACATTCTGAAATCCGTCAAGCGCGACAATCCCGATATTCCCGTCGTGATTATCTCTGGCCACGGAAACATTGAAATCGCCGTCGCCGCGATCAAGCAGGGTGCCTACGACTTCATCGAAAAGCCGTTCAACATCGACCAGCTGATGGTCGTAGTGGCCCGCGCGATGGAAACCGCGCGCCTGCGCCGGGAAAACCAGGAGCTGCGCCGCCGTGACGTGACCTCGGCGGAAATGGTCGGGTCCTCGCTCTCGTTCAAGGCGCTGAAGGCAAACCTCGACAAGGTGACCAAGTCGAACGCCCGGGTCATGCTGACGGGTGAGCCCGGCACCGGCAAGGAAATGGCCGCGCGCTATATCCACATGCATTCGAACCGCGCCGCCTCGCCGTTCATCACCGTCTCGTCCGCCTCGATCGAACCCGAACGGATGGAAGAGGTGCTTTTCGGCCGCGAAACCCCGGAACGCGGGGTCGAGCCCGGTCTTCTGGAACAGGCCCACGGCGGGATTGTCTACTTCGACGAGGTCGCCGACATGCCGCTTGGCACGCAAGGCAAGATCCTGCGCGTGCTGACCGAACAGCAGTTCACCCGTGCAGGCGGAACCGACAAGGTGCGGGTCGACCTGCGGGTGATATCCTCCACCTGCCGCGATCTGCGCGCCGAGATTGGCAGCGGCCGCTTCCGGCAGGAGCTTTACGACCGCCTGAACGTGGTTCCCATCGCCGTCCCCTCGCTTGCCTCCCGGCGCGAGGATGTGCCGGAACTGACGCGGCATTTCATCGACTGGTTCCACAAGACCCAGGGGCTGCCAAACCGTGCGCTGTCGGACGAGGCCGACACCGTCCTGCAGACGCTGCCCTGGCCCGGCAACATCCGCCAGCTCCGCAACGTGATCGAGCGGATTCTGATCCTTGGCGACAGCACCGGCCCGATCGAAGCGGCCGAAATCCCCGGCACCGAGCCGAAGGTGGAAACCGAAAGCGCCCTGTCCCTCTCCGGCACCATCGCGACGCTGCCCTTGCGCGAAGCACGCGAGCTGTTCGAGCGCGAATACCTCCTGACCCAGATCAACCGCTTTGGCGGCAACATCAGCCGCACGGCCAGCTTCGTCGGCATGGAACGCTCGGCCTTGCACCGCAAGTTGAAGTCGCTTGGCGTAGTCGGATCGACCCGCGGGGGCAGGGGGTTCTCGGACTTCGAGGAATAGGGCCGGGCGGTTTCCCCCTCACCCTGACCCTCTCCCCCAAGGGGAGAGGGGACCTGTTGCGCCTGCCGATCAGGTTGCGCTTCAGTTCATGTGAAATCGTGCACGGCACCGTTCAAGCAGCGCAACCAATCCCCTTTGCCCTTGGGCGAAAGGGTTAGGGGGGGCGCCAATCCATTAACTTGCCCTTCACCAGTCAGGTGCAACGCTTGTCTCCAAGCGTCCCCTCTCCCCTCGGGGGAGAGGGCCAGGGTGAGGGGGAGATCCATGCAGCAGAACGACCTGTCTAAGTCCCGCGCTCGCCGCATGCGCAAGACCATGACCCCAGCCGAACGCGGCTTGTGGTATGCACTCCGCAACCGTCGCTTCATGGGTCTCAAGGTCCGTCGTCAGGTTCCCATCGGCCCGTACATTGCTGACTTCTACTGCGCGGACCACCGCCTGATCATCGAAGCCGATGGCTCCGGCTATGGCTCCCCCCGCAATGCCCGTCGCGACCAATGGCTCGCCTCACAGGGCTTCCGCATCCTGCGCCTGTGGAACCGCGACGTCCTGACCGACCTCCCCGCCTGTCTTGACACCATCGCAGCCCTTGCCCCCGAACATTGACCCTCCGCCGCCGATCTGACATTCAGTCCCAGACGACGGGTCGCGGGGAATCTGATGAAGGTGATCATCTGCGGGGCGGGACAGGTCGGCTGGCAGATCGCCCGTCATCTGTCCGGCGAAAAGAACGACGTCACGCTTGTCGACATGAACGCCGACCTCGTGCGCCGCGCCACCGATACGCTGGATGTCCAGGGCGTCGTCGGCTTCGCCAGCCACCCCGATGTCCTGGAAAAAGCCGGCGCACGCGATGCCGACATGCTGATCGCGGCCACCCATTCGGACGAGGTGAACATGGTCACCTGCCAGGTGGCCCACACCGTCTTCAACATCACCCGCAAGATCGCCCGCATCCGCGCGCAGAACTACCTTGATCCCCTCTACGGCAACCTGACCAACCAGGACGGCCTGGCCATCGACGTGGTCATCTCCCCCGAACGCGAAGTTGCCGAGGCAGCACTCCAGCGCCTTGCCGCGCCTGCGACCTTCGACACCGAAAGCTTCATGAACGGCCGCGCCCAGCTTCTGGGCATCCAGCTGACGGACGATTGCCCCGTCCTCAACACCCCCCTCCGCCAGTTGAACGAACTGTTCTCCACCCTCCGCGCCATCGTCGTCGGCATCCGCCGCGAGGGCCGGCTCTTCGCCCCCGACCCCGGCGACCAGCTGTATGCCGAGGATCAGATCTACGTCTTCACCCATTTCGAGGACGTGAACCGCGCCCTGGAAATCTTTGGCAAGAAAACGAAAAAGCAGGAACGCGTGGTTATCGTCGGCGGCGGCAACGTGGGCCTCGCCGTCGCCCGCGCGCTGGAAGCCCGCACCGACCGCATCCGCGCCAAGATCATCGAAAAAAGCCGCGCCACCGCCGAAATCGCCGCCGACGCGCTGGAGCGGACCATCGTCCTGAACGGCGACGGGATGGACATCGACCTTCTGATGGAAGCCGCGATCGACCGCGCCGACGCCATCCTTGCGGTCACCGACGACGACAAGACCAACCTCCTCGTCGCCGTCCGCGCCAAACAGGCCGGCTGCCAGATGACCATCGCGCTGGTCAACGACCCGACCTTGGCCCCGCTGATGGCCCCCCTCGACATCGACGCCTACATCAACCCGCGCGCCACCACCGTCTCGTCGATCCTGCGCCACATCCGCCACGGCCGGGTCCGCGCCGTCTACTCCATCGGCGACGCCGAGGCCGAGATGATCGAGGCGCAGGTCCTCTCGACCTCGCCGCTTTCTGGCCGCCTCGTCCGCGACATCGAGTTTCCCGAAGGCGTCCTCGTCGGTGCGGTGATGAAGGGCGACAAGGTGCTGAAACCGACCGGAGACCTGCGGATCGAACCCGGCGACGTCATCGCGCTTTTCGCCATGGCCAAGGACGTCCCCGAGGTTGAACGCCTCCTGCAAGTCTCCATCGACTTCTTCTGATGCTGACGCGGCTTGCAGAACTGCCGCTGCTTGTCGTCCTGCTGGGCTTCAGTGGGGTCATCGCCCTGGTCCCGGCGCTGTTTGCCCTTGGGGCCAACGACCACGAACATGCCCGCGATTTCCTTTACTCCGCGCTGATCCTTCTGGTGATCACCGTGATGCTGGGCATCGCCACTGCGGCCTTCAGCCCGCGTGACCCGGCCCGCAGCCACCTCGCCGCCCTAGTCCTGGCCTATGCCGTCCTGCCCTTCGCCCTTGCCCTCCCGCTGGCCGAGGCGTTGCCCGACACCAGCCTCGTCAACGCCTGGTTCGAGATGGTCTCCTCTTTCACCACCACCGGGGCCAGCGTCTACCAGCCGGACCGGCTTCCCGACTCGGTCCATCTCTGGCGCGCCACGGTGGGCTGGTTCGGCGGGTTCCTCACGCTTCTGGCTGCCTACGCGATCCTTGCGCCCCTGAACCTTGGCGGCAGTGAGGTCATCTCGGGCCGGGTGCCTGGCCGGGGGGCGGTCGGCGCCGCGCAGGTCACCCGCACGGCCGACCCGGCGCAACGGCTGACCCGCTTTGCGCTGATGCTGTTCCCGGTCTACACCTCGCTTACCATCTTTCTCTGGGGCGTGCTTATGGTCCTGGGCGAGACGGGCATCTCCGCGCTGATCCATGCAATGGGCACGCTGTCGACGTCCGGCATCACCGGCCAGCTGCCGTTTCAAGAGTCTTCCGCCGGGATCGCGGGCGAGGTTGCGGTCTTCCTCTGCCTGATCTTCGCCGTCACCCGCCGTTCGCTGCCCGGCGTGCGGCTAGCCGAGAACCGGCGCCCGCTCTTGCAGGACCACGAACTGCGGCTGGCGGCACTGATCCTCGCCTCGGTCACTCTGCTGCTCTTTCTCCGCCACTGGTATGTTGCCGAACGCGCCGGGATATTGACCGAGGCTGACGCCGCCAGCTCTTTCTGGGGCATCCTTTTCACCGCCGCCTCGTTCCTGACCACGACCGGATATGTCTCGTCGGACTGGCAGGCCGCCGCCGACTGGTCGGGGATCGGCACCTCTGGCCTCGTGCTTCTGGGTCTCGCCATCATCGGGGGCGGCACGGCGACCACGGCAGGCGGGGTCAAGCTTTTGCGCGTCCACGCCCTGTTGCGCCACGGCGAACGCGAGCTGGAAAAGATCATCCATCCGAACTCGATCGGACGGGGCGGGGCTGACGCCCGCCGGATGCGCCGCGAAGGGGCGCAACTGGCCTGGGTCTTCTTCATGCTCTTCGCCATCTCGATTGCCATCGTCATGGCAGCCCTGCTGCTCGTCGGGGTGGACTTCGAGCCGGCCATGGTTCTGGCCATCGCCAGCCTGACCACCACCGGCCAACTGGCCGAAGTCGGCGCGCCGGACCCGATCTCCTACGCGGCCCTGACCGATCCGGTGAAGCTGATCCTGGGCGTCGCGATGGTCGTGGGTCGGCTGGAAACGCTGGCACTCCTGGCCCTCGTCCTGCCGGGCAAGGGCCGCCGCTGATCCCCGGATCCTCCGGCCACGGCGCATAACAGCCTGATTTTTTGCGCTGGAAACTCCCGCGCGGCCACGACATACTTGGCCAACCGTGTTAGGCGGTAACGACAGGGCTCAACGACAAACGACCACGACGCGACAGTGAAGCGATAGAAAAACAAGGCACAACAACGATGGCCGCTGACAAGCAAAACCTGCAAGACGCCTTTCTCAACCACGTTCGCAAGGCCAAGGTTCCGGTGACGATCTTCCTGATCAACGGCGTCAAGCTGCAGGGCGTGATCACCTGGTTTGACAACTTCTGCGTGCTGTTGCGCCGCGACGGGCAATCGCAGCTGGTGTACAAGCATGCAATCTCGACCATCATGCCCGGCGCCCCGATCAGCCTCTATGAAGGGGAAGACTGATCTCACAAGGCCCGCAGGATGAAACCGATCTCCTGTCCGAAAGGGCAGGGAATCGGTTACGCGATACCGCGACTGCGGCGACACGCGCCTGGGTGGTCCACCCGGCCCTGAAATCCGCCAATGCCCGCCGCCTGCCGGAACATGGCTTGGCCGAGGCCGTGGCCCTTGCCGCCGCCTTGCCCGAGCTTGACGTCCGCGGCTCTGAAGTCGTGCGCCTGTCGCGCGTCCATCCCGGTACGCTTCTCGGCTCCGGCAAGGTGGAGGAGCTGAAGCAGCGCTTCCACGACGAAGAGATCGGTCTTGTTCTGGTCGATGGCAGCGTCTCGCCGGTGCAGCAGCGCAATCTGGAAAAGGAATGGGGGGTCAAGGTTCTTGACCGCACCTCGCTCATCCTGGAAATCTTCGCCGACCGCGCCCGGACCCGGGAAGGCGTGCTGCAGGTCGAACTTGCCGCGCTGTCCTACCAGCGCACCCGCCTTGTCCGCGCCTGGACCCACCTCGAACGCCAGCGCGGCGGCTTCGGCTTTGTCGGCGGTCCGGGGGAAACCCAGATCGAAAGCGACCGCCGCGCGATCGACGATCAGGTCATTCGCCTGAAACGCCAGCTCGACAAGGTGGTGAAAACCCGCGAATTGCACCGCGCCTCGCGTCGCAAGGTGCCGTTCCCGCTGGTGGCCCTCGTCGGATATACCAACGCCGGCAAATCCACCCTCTTCAACCGCATGACCGGGGCCGAGGTTCTGGCCAAGGACATGCTCTTCGCCACGCTTGACCCCACGATGCGCGGGATCGTGCTGCCCTCGGGTCGCAAGATCATCGCCTCCGACACCGTGGGCTTCATCTCGGACCTGCCGACCCAGCTTGTCGCCGCCTTCCGCGCCACGCTGGAGGAAGTGTTGGAGGCTGACCTCATCCTCCACGTCCGCGACATCTCGCACCCCGAAAGCGCCGAACAGGCGCAGGACGTGGCCGACATCCTGACCTCACTTGGCGTCAAGGAAAGCACGCCGCAGTTCGAGGTGTGGAACAAGCTCGATCTCGTCGACCCTACCGCCCGCGCCGCCCTTGCGGTGAACGCCGAAGCCCGCGCCCGGGTGTTCCCGATCTCGGCCCTGACCGGCGAAGGCATCGACGCGCTTCTCGAAGCCGTCAGTCAGGCCTTCGACGAAGAGAAGTCCGAACGCAGCCTGACCCTGACCTTCGCCGAAGGCCGCAAGCGCGCCTGGCTGCACCAGGAAGGCGTCGTTCAGGCTGAGACAGAGACCGAGGATGGCCACCAGCTGACCGTCCGCTGGACCGCCCGCCAGGAAAAGCGCTTCCGCGACCTCTGACAGCAGGGTTGCCGGAACGTTAACGCCCACGGCCAAGCCTTTGACATATAAGCCCTGATCCCGCCTGTCCTGCGTGGACAGACCTTGGGCCTCACTCGGCCGGGGTCAGCACCATCACCCCCGCCGCCGCCGCCCGGGCCAGGTCCGGGTCCAGCGACATCGGGATGTACTCCCCCCGCCGCCACAGCTCGCCCAGATCGTCATAGTGCCGGGACAACGGATGCCCCGATTGTCCCGTCGCCGTGATGAACACCGACGAATCCGGGTCGGCGAAATCATACACCCCCCGATACCCCGCCGAGTGGACGTTCTGGAACGGCTCCGGCCCGGTCCCCCGCGTCACCCCCCGCATCAGCGTGTCATCCCCGCCGGAAGTCGATTGCCGGATGTTCACGAAATACCGCAGGAACGGCACCTCGCCCAGCACCGGATGGTCATGCGTCGCCTGGTGCGCATCGCCCCAGCGCCAGCTTTCCAGGTTCGGCCCGTACTTCTCTGTCAGCTCCAGCAGCGCCTGGTCCAGCGCGATCCGCGAGATGTCGGCGCAGCTTTCGACCACCGCCGATTGGATCACGTCGCACCACACGCTTGCCCCGCCGACGTTGCGGTAGACCCTCTCGATGAACACCGGCGAGATATGGGTGAAGCTGTCCGCCATCGCCCCCAGCTCGTCGCGGATCAGCCGGTCCATCAACGCCCGCATCCAGGCCTCGGCGATCAGCGGCTCCGGCAAATGCTCGTTCATCTCGCCGTTCCACTCCGCCAAGAGGACCAGCGCCCGTTGCCGCAGCCGTTCGGGAGTGCCCTCCGGTGCCGCCTCGCCGGTAAACCACAGGTCCGCCCCGATCAGCGGCAACAAGGACCGCGCGGTGGGGTTCACCGTGTCCAGCTGCGCCTCGATGAAACTTTCCCGCGTGTGCACTTCCCGTGCCTGCATCAGCGTCAGCCAACGCTGGATGCGCTGCGTGTCGCCCCAGTCAAAGCTGACATGGTTCGGGAAGGGCCGGTCCACCGTCTTGTTGTTGGTATTGCCCAGAAGGCCCGAGGTCGGGTTGCGGAAGCTTGGGTTGTCCGAATAGGGCAGGATGCCCCGGAAGCCGACCGCCGGGTCCGACCCCAGCGCCGGCAACCGGCCTTGCGACGGATGTGCGGCATCCCGCGCTGGGATCGCCCCCATCACCTGCATCGCAATGCCGTCCGTATCGGCCAGCATCACGTTCTGCGCCGGGGCAATGATCAACTTGCCCACTTCCAAAGCCTCGGGGATCGCCTTCGACCGCATCAGCGCCATCGCCCCGCTGATCGAGGTGTCGGCCCCCGACAGCGCGGTCCAGCTGATCGCCGCCACGTGACCCGCCGGAGTGATCGAGCCCAGATCGTAGTGCCCCCCCGGCAGGATCGGCCCGTTCCGCGACCAGCGCAGGGTCAGGGTCACCGGGTCGGCATCCTTGACCGTGATGATCGACTGACGGTTCACGAACCGCTCCCAGCCCTCCGGCGTCTGGTATTCTTCCGGGTTCTCCGGGTTCAACGCCTCGATCACCACGTCCTGATCATCGACATAGGCCGTGGTCAGCGCCCAACCCAGCTGCTCGGACCTTCCGACCAGCACCACCGGCGTGCCGGGGATCGTCCCGCCGATCACCCCGCCGGTCTCCAACTCCAGCCGGGCCAGATACCAGATCGTCGGCGCGGTCAGCCCCAGATGCGGGTCGTTCGCCAAAAGGCTGCCCCCGGCCGCCGACCGCCCGGGCATCGCCGCCCAGGAATTCGACGCCCCCGCCATCCCGGGGTCCGCCACCGGCGAGAACGGGCCTTCCGCAAAATCCAGCGGCGTCATCAGCGGCGCCACGCCGGGCACCAGGCTGGCATAGTCGGGCAGGGCGGCGACCCCCTGGCTTGGGTCGTCGGGCAGGATGTCGGCCAGCCGCTCGGGCGACAACAGCAGCGACACCCGCGCCCGCATCACCTCGGTCTGCAGGGACCCCGACAGTTGCAACGCCATCAGCTTCAGGATCGCGATCGAATCCGCGGGCGCCCAGGCCGAGATTTCGGGTTCGAACAGGAAGAACTCGGGCGCACCCCGGCCCCGTGCCCCCTCGTTCACCTCTCCGATCCAGGCGTTCACCCCGGCGGCATAAGCCTCCAGCGCGCGGCGGGTCTGGGGGTCCTGCACTTCGACCGACTGCAGCGCGAGGCCGTAGAGATCAAAGCGCCGCATCAGCTCGTCGACCTTGACCGTGGCGGGGCCAAAGATCTCCGACAGCCGACCCTGTGCTGTGCGCCGCAGCATCGTCATCTGCCACAGCCGGTCCTGGGCATGGGCAAAGCCCAGGGCATAGAACACGTCCTCGTCGGTACGCCCGAAGATATGCGGGACATTGTCGTTGTTGCGCACGATCTCGACCGGGGCAGAGATGCCGGCAACGGTGAAATCCTCGCTGTAGTCGACCAGCGACCGCGACAGGATGTAGTACAGCAGCAGGGCCGCAAGAATGCCCAAAGCGATCAGTCCGGTCAGGATCCGGATCAGCCAGCGAAAGGCAGTCAGCATGTGGGCCTGTCCATGGGGGGCCTGTCCTTGACGGCGGGGGGCGGATCGGTTCCTAGTCCATGCACCGGGCAAGGGCAACACGCAGGGGGCGCATATGGCGAAAGTGGCATTTCTTGGCTTGGGAGTCATGGGTTTCCCGATGGCCGGCCACCTGATGGCCAAGGGGCATGAGGTGACGGTCTACAACCGCACCGGGGCCAAGGCCGATGCCTGGGTTGCCAAGCACGGCGGCAAGTCCGCGGCCACTCCCGGCCTTGCGGCCAAAGGGGCCGAGTTCGTGATGGCCTGCGTCGGCAATGACGACGACCTGCGCCAGGTCTGCACCGGGCCCGATGGCGCCTTTACTGCCATGTCGCCGGGCGCGGTCTTCGTGGATCACACCACCGTCTCGGCGAACATCACGCGCAAGCTTGCCGCGCAGGCCCAGAAATCCGGGCTGGCCTTTGTCGACGCTCCGGTGTCCGGCGGGCAGGCGGGGGCCGAGAACGGCCAGCTTTCCATCATGTGCGGCGGCGACCCGGCCGACTACGCCCGGGCCGAGCCGGTGATGGCATCGTATGCCCGCGTCTGCCGGTTGATCGGGACCAGCGGGGCAGGGCAGTTGGCCAAGATGATGAACCAGATCTGCATCGCGGGCCTGATGCAGGGCCTGTCCGAGGCACTGGCCTTTGGCCAGAAGGCGGGCCTTGATGGCGAGAAAGTGGTCGAGGTGATCTCCCAGGGCGCGGCGGGGTCGTGGCAGATGGTCAACCGGCACAAGACCATGCTGGCCGACACATTCGATTTCGGTTTTGCCGTGGACTGGATGCGCAAGGACCTTGGCATCTGCCTTGACGCCGCCGACGAGATCGGCGCGCGCCTGCCGGTGACGGCCCTGGTGGACCAGTTCTACAAGGACGTGCAACTCATGGGCGGGGGCAGGGGCGATACGTCAAGTCTGATCCGGCGGTTGAAATAACGGCAGGAAGGTCATTGGGCAGTCGGTGGTTCGAATGTAACGCACCCCGCCTGCTCGGACTCGTAGCACTCTGCATCTTTGCGGCTCTGACTTATGTCGCCAGCTTCGGGGGGATTCTGCTGGGTTTCTTGCCAACAGCATTTGCCTTTGTTTGCCAGGCAGCTCGCATTGCCCTTTTGCAAATACTCCCGCCGGAGGCATCCGCACGCGGCACCATCCGCCGCGGCTGACGACCCGTCGCGCCGTATGATGGACAATCCGCCCACGCTCGGCCCTCGAAGTACGGGCCGGTTTTGCGGGTTAACAAACTCCTAACGTCCGCGCGCAAGCCGTTGATTGCACGCGGAAATCAGAAAATGTCCACCGTGGACAATACTCAGGGAATGATCCGGGTATACTTGACCCCGGCCAGCGAGGCCCCTGCGATCAGCCCCTGCTGCCCGAAGACCAGCGCGATCACATCGTTCAATTCTGTCGATTCCTTGCCGATCGAAGCACCCTCTTCCGGGCTCGCATAGCGGACCTCGCCGCTGACCGCCCAGCCCGAGGATCGCCGGAAATTTTCCAGCGCTTCGGGGGTCATGAAGAACAGGGCGTGGGCATACTGCTGCGCCCCGATCTGCAGCCCGAACGACCCCTTGGCAGCGGCATAGTAATCCACCGTCGCCCCCTGAATCCGCAGCGCGCCGCGCCCGAAGGCCCCGCCGAACCCGGCACCAACCTCGGTCATCAGCGGCATGTACAAGACCCCCGCCGCCCGTGACGCCAGATCCCGCGTGCCCGGATACTGGCCGAAAAGGTAGCTCTCGGTCGCCGCAACCCGTGCCTCGATCTGGCTCGCCCCGTTCGACCCGATCCCGTTGTTGCAGGCCGTCAAAGCAAAGGCCCCCGCGCCGACCATCAGTCCGCGCCGCGTGATCATCATCTCGGTCATTCTTTCCGCCCTTTCATGCCTCATGGGGTCTCGCTCGCCCCTTGGTTGGCAAATTAGCCGCTTTCCGCCCGCCTGTCATGCCCGAAACCCGGACCCGGCAGCCCTGCGCCTAGGGGGTCAGCGTCTGGTAAAGGGCGAAATCCTCGGCCGCGAAGTCCCGCAGCAGGGCGGCCGTGCCCGCCGACACCTCCGTCGCGCCGGGGGGAGAAACATTGAGGCGCGGCAGGATGATCTCGCAATCCAGCCTCTCCTCCAGGAAATGCACGAATGTTCCGATTTCTTCATAGCGGAACAGCCGGTCCACCCCCTGACCCTGTCGCGGCCGCAGGAACTTGCCCTGGCTGCCGACATCGGCAAAATCCGGGCGGTCCTCCTGACACCATGCGCGGACAAAATCGTCGAAGGAGATGCCCCGCGTGGACTTGCTCGGGTCGGTCTCCTCACGCTGGCGGAAGCGGTACCAGGACCCCAGCCAGTCCGTTGGCTCGCGCATCAGGGCGACCAGGGTGAAGGTGTCCTTCGACGCGGCCTCCAGATAGGGCCCGATGAACCGGCGATAGCGGTGGACCGTGGTGTGCTTCAGCAAGGGCGGCCGCTGGATCGACACCGCCGCCAGCGATTCGAGCGCAGCTGCAATCGCGGTCGACCCGGTCTTCGGCGTGGCAAGAAACGCGAGCCTCTGCTCATAGAACACCAGCATTCCCGGTCTCCGTCCTCATTTTCATGGTCTGCGGCTACAAATCCCGCAGCGTCGTCAACATTCCCTTAACCAAACCTTGCTCAAACTGCCACTACGAGAATTGAGTTGAATTGTTCTCATTTTGTACGCATAAGTGCGAGAACACTTGGGGAACATAAGGCAGGTTGCCGCGTAGCAGCGGCTATGAAATAAGGAGAACGACATGGCGGCGGCAAACCTTCTCGACCTCGGGAGCAAGCGGGATATGGACAAGGCGAAGGCTCTGGAATCGGCGCTTGCGCAGATCGAGCGGCAGTTCGGCAAGGGCTCGATCATGAAGCTCGGGGCCGACAGTCCGGCGATGGACATCGAGGCGACCTCGACGGGCTCGCTGGGCCTCGACATCGCGCTTGGCATCGGCGGGTTGCCCAAGGGCCGCATCATCGAGATCTACGGGCCGGAATCTTCCGGCAAGACCACGCTGACCCTGCATGCCGTTGCAGAAGAACAGAAAAAGGGCGGCGTCTGCGCCTTTGTTGACGCCGAACACGCGCTTGATCCGCAGTATGCCAAGAAGCTTGGCGTGAACCTGGATGAGCTTCTGATCTCCCAGCCCGACACCGGCGAACAGGCGCTGGAGATCGTCGATACGCTGGTCCGTTCCGGTGCTGTCAGCATGGTCGTCATCGACTCGGTTGCAGCACTCGTTCCCAAAGCGGAAATCGAAGGCGACATGGGCGACATGCAGATGGGCTCCCAGGCCCGCCTGATGAGCCAGGCGATGCGCAAGCTGACCGCCTCGATCGGCCGGTCGAACTGCATGGTGATCTTCATCAACCAGATCCGGATGAAGATCGGCGTGATGTTCGGCAGCCCTGAAACCACCACGGGTGGCAATGCGCTGAAATTCTATGCCTCTGTGCGCCTTGATATCCGTCGCATCGGCTCGATCAAGGACCGGGAGGAAGTTGTCGGCAACACCACCCGCGTCAAGGTCGTGAAGAACAAGGTGGCTCCGCCCTTCAAGCAGGTCGAATTCGACATCATGTATGGCGAAGGCATCTCGAAGATGGGAGAGCTGGTCGACATCGGCGTCAAGGCCGGCGTCGTCGAGAAATCCGGCGCATGGTATTCCTTCAAGGACGAACGCATCGGGCAGGGGCGTGAGAACGCCAAGGCCTTCCTGAAGCAGAACCCGTCGATTGCGCTTGAGATCGAGGACAAGATCCGGGCCGCCAACGGCCTCGACTTCACCATGGCGGGCGAAGACTCTGCGGATGTCCTGGACGAGTGACCGGACACGTCACCCATGACGAACTGATGGCCGCGCTGCCGGGGGTGCTTTCCGCACCCAATACTGGCAGCGCGGTCGAATTTCTCTGCTTGCGCCCCGGCTATGGTGAGCGTCGCTTTGTCGATGCAGTGACTGTGACCCGGGCTCAGGGTATCCCCGGAGAGCGTTGGGGAACTGCACCCTGGTTGAAGCTTCCGGATGGGTCGGGCCACCCCGGCATCCAGGTGTCGATCCTGCCGCGACGGGTTCTTGACCTGATCTGGCGCGACCGCGACAGCGTTGTTCATCCCGGCGACACCTTCGTTTGCGATCTGGACATGACCGAAGCGAACCTGTCAGCCGGGGCTTTGCTTGCAGTGGGCACCGCGGTGCTCCGCGTCTCGGAAGTCTGGAACGACGCCTGCGCCAAGTGGAAGGTGCGGCATGGTGAGGCGGCTTTTGACTGGGTCCGCGCGCATCCAAAGCTGCGGCTGCGCGGGCTCCTCTGTTCAGTCGAACAGGACGGAGTGATCCGCAACGGCGACGCGGTCGAAGTTTTGCGCTAACTGCCTTTTTTCCTTGCGCGAAAGCCGATGGTGGACAGCCCCGACCCTAGGGGCTACATGGGTGGCCGAATTTCCGTTTTCCGCCAAGGACCGCCCGACATGGCCTCGCTGAACGACATCCGCTCCACCTATCTCGACTTTTTCCGCCGCAATGGCCACACGGTCGTCGACAGCTCGCCCCTGGTGCCGCGGAACGACCCGACGCTGATGTTCACCAACTCGGGAATGGTGCAGTTCAAGAACCTGTTCACCGGGGTCGAGAAGCGCGACTATGTGCGGGCGACGACGGCGCAGAAATGTGTCCGCGCAGGCGGAAAACACAACGACCTCGACAATGTGGGCTACACCGCGCGGCACCATACGTTCTTTGAAATGCTGGGGAATTTCAGCTTTGGCGACTATTTCAAGGATCAAGCCATCACCTTTGCCTGGGAGCTTTTGACCAAGGATTTCGGACTGGCCAAGGACAAGCTTCTGGTCACGATCTATCATACCGACGATGAGGCTGCGTCGATCTGGAAGAAGGTTTCCGGCCTGTCGGACGACCGCATCATCCGCATCGCCACGGATGACAATTTCTGGCGGATGGGGCCGACCGGGCCTTGTGGACCGTGCACCGAGATCTTTTACGACCACGGGCCGCACATCTGGGGAGGTCCTCCGGGGTCTGCCGAGGAAGACGGTGACCGGTTCATCGAGATATGGAACAACGTCTTCATGCAGAACGAGCAGTTCGCCGATGGACGGCTGGTCCCGCTTGAGATGCAGTCGATCGACACCGGCATGGGGCTGGAACGGATCGGCGCGCTTTTGCAGGGCAAGCACGACAACTACGACACCGACCTGATGCGCAGCCTGATCGAGGCTTCTGCCCACGCGACGAGCAACGATCCTGATGGCCCGGGCAAGATCCACCACCGGGTGATTGCCGACCATCTGCGTTCCACGAGCTTCCTGATTGCCGACGGCGTGATGCCCTCGAACGAAGGCCGCGGCTACGTCCTCCGCCGCATCATGCGCCGCGCAATGCGCCACGCGCACATGCTTGGCGCGCAAGACCCGGTGATGCACCGGCTGGTGCCTGCGCTGGTCCGGCAGATGGGGGGGGCCTATCCGGAGTTGTCCCGCGCCCAGTCGCTGATCGAAGAGACCCTGCGCACCGAGGAAAGCAAGTTCAAGCAGACGCTCGACCGCGGGCTGCGGCTACTGGATGACGAGTTGTCCAGCCTCGCTGAAGGCGCTGCACTTCCGGGGGCGGCTGCCTTCAAGCTTTACGACACCTACGGCTTCCCGCTTGACCTCACCCAGGACGCGCTGCGCGAGAAGGGCCGGGAGGTCGATCTCAAGGGCTTCGACGCCGCGATGGCCGAACAGAAGACCAAGGCCCGTGCGGCCTGGTCGGGCACCGGGGCTGCCGCCGATTCCAAGGTCTGGTACGAGATCGCGGAAGAGCATGGTGTCACCGAATTCCTCGGCTACGACACCGAAACCGCAGAGGGCGTCATCACTTCGCTTCTCCGGGATGGGGCCGCTATCGGCCAGGCCGCAACGGGTGAAACCGTCCAGATCGTCGTCAACCAGACCCCGTTCTATGCCGAGTCCGGTGGCCAGGTCGGCGATAGCGGTCTGATCCGGACCGACACCGGCACTGCCGAAGTGACCGACGTGAAGAAGGCCGCCGGGGTCTTCATCCACATTGGCCGCGTCACGGAAGGCACTGTGATCAAAGGACAACCCGCGAAGCTGGAGGTTTCCCACGGTCGCCGTTCTGCGATCCGCGCGAACCATTCGGCCACGCACCTTCTGCACGAGGCGCTGCGCCGGACCCTTGGCGATCACGTCGCCCAGCGGGGTTCCTTGAACGCTGTCGATCGCCTGCGCTTTGACTTCAGCCATTCGGCGGCAATCTCGGCTGCGGACCTTCAGACTATCGAGGCCGAGGTGAACACCTTCATCCGCCAGAACTCGCCCGTCGAGACCCGGATCATGACCCCTGATGACGCCCGCGCCATCGGGGCGCAGGCGCTGTTCGGTGAGAAGTACGGCGATGAAGTCCGCGTTGTGTCGATGGGCAGGCTGGAAGGCTCGGGCAAGGGGACGGACGGCAAGACCTATTCGCTGGAGCTTTGCGGCGGCACCCATGTGGGCAGGACGGGGGATATTGGCGCCATGGTGCTACTGTCCGAAAGCGCATCCAGCGCCGGTGTCCGCCGGATCGAAGCGCTGACGGGGCAGGCGGCGCTTGACCACTTGCGCCAACAAGACGCGCGGCTGAACGACATTGCGGCGATCATCAAGGCTCCTGCAGCGGAACTGGCCGACCGTATCCGTGTGCTGTTTGATGAGCGGAAAGCGCTGGCGAACGAGGTCGCGCAACTCCGCCGCGAATTGGCGATGGGCGGTAAGACGGCTGGGCCGGATGCCAAAGAAATCAACGGGGTGAAGTTCATTGCTCAGGTGCTGTCTGGCGTATCGGGCAAGGACCTTCCGGCGCTGATCGACGAGATAAAGGCCCGTCTTGGGTCGGGCGCGGTTCTGCTGATCGCGGATACCGGTGCCAAGCCTGCGGTTGCAGCGGGCGTCACGACCGACCTTACCGACAAGCTCTCGGCCGTGACCCTTGTGAAGGCCGCAGCCGAGGCGATGGGTGGCAAGGGCGGTGGTGGCCGTCCGGACATGGCGCAGGCAGGAGGGGCCGATATTGCGCAGGCCGACGCCGCGATCAAGGCGGCCGAAGCCGCGCTGGGGGCCTTGTGATGCCGACCGCTCTCTGGATCGCCCATGTGCACGTGACCGACGCCGAAGCTTATGGCCGCTATGCGAAGGAGGCCGGTCCCGCCATTGCGGCGCATGGCGGTGTCTTCCTCGCCCGTGGTGGACGCTATGTGCAGCTGGAAGGCAACGACCGCGCCCGCAATGTGGTTGCACGGTTCCCCAGCCTGGAGAAGGCGGTGGAGTGCTACAACTCGCCCGCCTACCAGGCCGCCCTGGCCCATGCGAAAGGCGCCTCGGTGCGGGACCTGATGGTCGTCGAAGAGGTCGAGTAGGGAATTCCCTTCAATTCAATGCACTATCTTTCCCGACCCCGCTGTTTTCTGCTAGACTTCAGGAAAAAAGAAGGGCCGGGCAGATGATCCTTTTCTTGGCATGGGCACGCTGATGTGTCGTTGGGCCGCCTATACCGGCGCACCGATCTTCCTTGAGGAGATCATCAGTCGTCCCGGGCATTCGCTGATCCACCAGTCACATTGTGCCACCCAATGCCACACGGCGATCAACGCCGATGGCTTCGGCATCGCCTGGTATGGCGCGAAGCCGGAACCCGGCCTTTTCCGCGACGTCCTGCCGGCCTGGTCGGACCCGAACTTGAAAAGCCTGACCGCGCAAGTGCAGTCGCACCTGTTTCTCGCCCATGTCCGTGCGTCGACGGGCACGGCGACCAGCCGCAACAACTGCCATCCGTTCACGCATGGCCGGTGGAGCTTCATGCACAACGGCCAGGTCGGGGGCTATGACGCGTTCCGCAGGGACGCCGACATGATGATCCCGGAAAATCTGTATCCGCACCGCAAGGGCGCGACGGACAGCGAGGCGCTGTTTCTTGTCGCCCTGGCCGAAGGGCTGGATCATGACCCGCGCGGTGCTCTGGAACGGGCGGCGGCACGGTTCATCGGACTTGCCCGGCAGAAAGGGGCGGCTCCACATCTGCGGATGACAGCGGCGCTGTCGGACGGCCAGCGGCTTTATGCCGTGCGCTATGCGACGGACGCCGCTGCCCCGTCGCTGTATCACCGCTGGTCCGACAGCCGTGAGGGCAGGGCGGTCGTGTCCGAGCCGTTGGAAGCCGAAGAGGGGGGATGGGAGGAAGTACCGCCCTCCAGCTTCTGCACCTTTGACGGGGCAGAGGTCAGCGTCGAAGGTTTCCTCCCCTGCCGACTGGCCGCAGCAGCGTGAGTGACGGCTGAAAAGGGATCGGTATCGTCGACCTAAGGTTCTAGCGCGGCTTTTGCGTCCAGCTGATCCAGAAACACGCGCTGCACCTCCACCAGCAGGACGTCCACGTCTGACCGAAAGTCGGTCATCGCCGCTTCGGCATCGCTGCGGACATAGGGTCGGGCACCGGCCGCGTCGACGATGGCTTTGCGGGATTGGACGAGGTCGCGCAGCAGGGGGCGCAGGCTCGGCAGTTCGGCGCGCAGGGCCTGGCGGAGGTCCTGACGAAGGTCGCTGGGAAGGCGGGCCGCAGCTGCCTCTGGTCCCAGGAGATCGGACCGCACTTCGTGCAGCCGGGCCCAGGCCCCCAGGGCAACCGCATTGCCAAAGAGCGACAGGACCAGGGCGCAGACAAGCGCGATGCGCCCCCAGGAGCGTCGCGGCGTCGTGGGAGGAGGTGTCGTCATTTCAGAACCCCAGACCAAGCAATTCGGCAATCGTGGTGATCTCGTCCGGGGCCGCCGGTCCCGTCAGATAGCCGAGGAGCGCGGCAAGCCCCAGCAGGCCAAGAAGAACTCCGGCAGCAGGAATGGGCTGTACCAGAACGTCGGCGAAAGGTGTCCGCACGGGAGTGGACGGTTCGGCCAGGCGGGTCAGCACAGCCCGCGACAGGGTGCCAGTATCCTCGGCCTCGGCGTCAAGCGCGCGGGCAAGGGCCAAGTCCATCTCGTCGTCGTCCTCTTGTGTCATTCCATCTCCCCCGATGTGATTGCCCTAAGCGCGGCACGCGCCCGCACCAGCAGCTGCTCGACCGCCCCTGCGCTGATCCCCAATGTGGCGGCAATTTCTGCATTCGTCAGCCCGGCCGCCGCCCGCAACAAGAGGGCACGCCGCTGCCGGTCCGGCAAGGCGCCCAGGGCCAGGTGTGTCCGCGCCAAGGCCTGACGCGCGGCAAGCTCCCGTTCGGCGCCGGGCCGCGGATCTTGCGGCTCGGGCGCGGCGTCGAGCCCGAGGAACCGGCGAAATCCGGTGCGGCGGTTGCGGTCGATCGCGAGACGCAGGGCGATCCGGTAGACCCAAGTCGCGGGCGAGGCAATCGTTGGGTCGTAGCGGGCGGCGGCAGACCAGACGCGAAGGAAGGTCTCTTGCGCAAGGTCCTCGGCCTCGTGCGGGGTGGTCAGAACCCCAGCGAGGAACCGCCGCAGGCCGGGACCATGCCGGCGGATCAGGAGGGCCATCGCGTTCCGGTCCCCGGTCGCGAGCGCAGCCATCGTCTGCCGATCCTCGTCCGCCGTCACGCCGGTCTCCGCCTGAATTCTGGCCACAGCTTCGTCGATCTGTGCCGGGAGACAAGGCCCGGCACAGATGTTTCAGGGCGTTCGGTTCAATCGCCCCGGGTAAAGCTGCGGTCGCGGGTCCGGGTGTTGCCCTCCGGGCCGGTGACGGTGACGCTGGTCGCGAGGTAGCCGCGCTCGGCCGTCCGGATGCGGGTCTTTGACGCGGTCTTGCCTTCGGCGCCGGTCAGCAGGGTCTCGCGGGTGCAGGTGGCCTGGCCCTCGGCGCGGGTGCAGTCGCGCGAGATGACGGCACTGCCGCCGCGGTCGTTGGTTACGGTCACCTCGGCAAGTGCGGGGGTCACGGGCAGGGTCATGACGGCGATAAGCAGGAAGCGGCGCATGATGTTATCCTTTTGCAGGGGCGGTGGGGAACGTGTCGCTGTGACGCAAGACCGTCCTGCGTCGTATCAGTCCTTACGCAGCCGCCGGTCTTTCCCTACGCGGGCAGGTGCACAAAAGTTGAACCCGTTGAGAGAAATGCCAGGTAGTATGCCGTCGCATGCTGATAAAACCATGGATTTCCACGGAAAATCTGGATATGCGCGAAACTGACCTGCCCGTGCCCGGACGCGAAACATGCCGATTTTTGACCACCCGCTGCGCTATGCCACCGTCAACGAACTGCACGCGCGGCCGTTTCCGTCGTTGGAGGTGCCGTCCACCGCAGTCTATGTGGCGATCAAGGAGCCGGTTCAGGCGCAGAACCGGGATCGGGGAAAGGACCTGGCCCATCTTTTGGCTTTGCTGGACCGCAATGGTTCGGCCCATCCCCAGCCCGGGGCCACGCATTTCCAGGGTCCGATTGGCCGGGCCGAGCTGAAATGGGAAAGCCATACCGAGTTCGTGACCTATACCGCTTTCACCAAGGGGGTGTCGGCGCGGCCGTTCGATCCAGCCGAGGCGGATGTGCTGCCGGAGGACTGGCTGGCGGATGCCCCCGGAAAGCGGTTGACCTCAGTTCTCATCCGGATCGAGGTGATGCCCGCAAGCGAAGCGGACTTACTGGAGCGACTGGACGAATGGTTCGTGCCGGAAAGCCTGGCGGTCAGTCGGGTGGTGGATGGCGCGGCCGTGGTGGCGGGGGATTTCCGGATCGACCCGGCGGGGCATATGCGGTTTGCGGTCTTTGTCGCCCCGGGCACTGGGCCCCGTCGGGTCGGACGGATCGTGCAGCGGTTGTGCGAGATCGAGACCTACCGGGCGATGTCGATGCTGGGGCTGATGCGGTCGCGGGATCTGTCGGCCCGGCTGAACGCGTTGGATCCAAGGCTGTCCGCGCTGGTCTCGGGCTTGGACAATGCCGAGCCCGCGCCGGAAGTGGCACTGCACAATCTTCTGACGATCTCGTCGGAGCTGGAAAGTCTGGCGGTGCAGTTTTCGTTCCGTTTCGGGGCGACGGCTGCCTATGAGGCCATCGTCAACCAGCGGATCGAGGTGCTGCGCGAAGTGCGGATCGAGGGTCGCCAGACTTTTGGCGAGTTCATGATGCGTCGTTACGACCCCGCGATGCGGACGGTGAAGTCGTCTGAAAGCCGGTTGAACGCGATGGCCGAACGAGCCGAGCGGGCGGCAGAACTGCTGCGGACGCGGGTGGATGTCGAACGGTCAGCGCAGAACCAGAAGCTGCTGGAAAGCATGGATCAGCGGGCCGATCTGCAGCTGCGGTTGCAGCGCACGGTCGAGGGCCTGTCGACGGTGGCGATCAGCTATTACGCGGTGAACCTGGCGGCCTATCTTCTGGAGCCAGCGGCGCATGCGCTGCACATCAGCCATGGGGTGCTTTTGGCGGGGCTGGTACCGATCGTCGTCCTTGCGGTCTGGCTGATGGTCCGCCGCATCCGGCGTACCCTGCATTAGCGGCCACGGATCCGCGGATCGAGCGCATCACGCAACCCGTCGCCGATGTAGTTCACCGAGAGCACGGTCAGCGAGATCGCCAGACCCGGCCAGACCACCCTTTCTGGGTAGACCTGCATGTACTGCAGCCCGTCGTAGAGAAGCCGCCCCCAGGTCGGGAAGTCGGGCGGGAAGCCAAGGCCAAGGAAGCTTAGCACGCTTTCGGTGATGATTGCTTCGGCCACGCCAAGGGTGGCAGCGACCATGACCGGGGACACCACGTTCGGCAGGATGTGGCGCAGGATGATCCGGTTCGGTCGGGCACCGATAGACCGGGAGGCCAGCACATATTCGCGTTCTTTCAACGTCAGCACTTCTCCCCGGACGATGCGGGCGGTCGCCATCCAGGAGGTGATGCCGATGGCAAAGACGATCAGGGTGAAAGCGCCCATCTCGGGCCCGATAAGTCCGGCGATCCGGTCCCGGAACAGCATCACCATGACCAAAAGCAGCGGGATCAGCGGGAGGGCGAGGAACATGTCGGTCAGTCGCATCAGCGGCCCGTCAACCTTGCGGAAATAGCCAGCTAGGATCCCGATGAACGTGCCGAAGACGATTGCGATGATCATCGCGACCAGGCCCACGGCCAGCGATACGCGACCTGCAAGCAGCATCCGGGCCAGCATATCGCGGCCAAGCTGGTCCGTTCCCAGCGGGAACCGCAGCGACGGCCCCTGGTTCTTCAGCTTGATCGCTTCGGCCACCGAAAGCTTTTCCGGGATCCAGAGATAAGGGCCGATCACGACGGCAAGGATCAGGAATCCGAGGGTGATCAGCCCGAACAAAGCTCCCTTGTGGGTGCGGAACTGGCTCCACACAGCGCCAAGCTGGCTTGCGGGTTTGGGCTGAGCGGCGGCGTCAGTCATAGCGGATCCGGGGGTCAAGAAGGCCGTACAGGATGTCGGCGATCAGGTTGAAAAGGACGATCAGCACCGCGAAGATGAAGGCGAGGGTCTGGACCATCGGGATGTCGTTGGCATGGATAGCTCCAATCAGGGCCGCGCCGATGCCGTTCACACCGAAGAGGTTTTCGGTGATGATCGCGCCGCCAAAGATCGCCGGGATACCAAGCGCAATGACGGTGACGACCGGGATCAGCGAGTTGCGCAGGACATGCTTCAGGACGACGGTGCGCTCTGACATGCCCTTGGCGCGGGCGGTGCGGACATAGTCCATGCCCATGTTGTCCAGCATTGAGGATCGCATGTAGCGGCTAATTGCGGCGGCATTGGCAAGGCCCAGCGTCATGACGGGCAGGGCCATCTGCTTGACCTGCTGGATGAAGGAGGCCCAGTCGGTCACGGCAAGTTGGGTGTCGTACTTGGTCGGGAACCAGCCCAGCCAGACCGCGAAGATGATGATGAAGACCGTGCCGGAAAAGAAGGTCGGAACCGAGAAGCCGATCATCGCGAACAGCGTCCCGGCCTGATCGAACCAGGAATACTGGCGATAGGCCGAATAGATGCCGATCGGAACTGCAATCATGATGCCGACCAGATAGGCGGTGCCAATGACGGTCAGGGTCTGGGGCAGGCGCTGACCGATGATGGTGAAGACGGGGCTGCGCGACTGCCAGGACAGGATGCGCTGTTCGCCCTCGGCCCAAGTGGTGCCGAACCAGCCGTCGATGACATAGGCGGGCTCCACCCAGAAGAACTGCCGCAGCCAAAGGACATAACGGACGAAGACCGGTTGATCGGCACCGAGCGCCTCGATCATCTTCTGGCGCACGTCTGGCGGCACGGTCAGCGGAATTTCGGACATGGGCGAACCCGGGGCCAGATCGACCAGCAGGAAGATCACCAGGCTGATGACCAGCAGGGTGGGTATGGCCAGCAAAAGCCTGCGAAGCGTGAAAGTGAGCATGCGGAGGGTGTCCGGGGGGCGAAGACTTGGAGGGCCAAGACTTGGGCGACGAAGGAAGGCGCGGGGCCGGATTGCTCCGGCCCCGCAAGGAGTGTCACTTCACGCGGAACCAGTCCGCGACGTTCCACGTCTCCATGTCCCAGGCGTTGATCAAGACACCGCCAAGCGCATTGGAGTGCGCGGAAAGCGTGCCGCGGTGGACCAGCGGAACCACGATCATGGAGTCCTTCGTCACCATATCGTTCAGCTTCTTGGCGATCTCCTGCCGCTTGGCCAGATCGGTGGTCTGGGTCAGCTCGGCATGCAGCGCGTCATAGGCCGGGTCGCAGAAGCGGTTGATGTTCTCGCCCTGCCACTGGGTTTCCGGGGTCGGGGCGTTCTTGCACTGGTACTGGCCCAGATAGGTCTCCGGATCCGGGTTGTCCGAGTTGTTGGCATACATCTCGACGTCGGCGTAGAACTTCTGGAAGGTGTCGGGCGAGCCCGGGTCACCGCCGAAGAAGACGCCGGGGTCGATGGCCTTCAGCTCGACTTCGGCGCCCAGTTCGGTCCACCAGTCCTTGATCAGCGCCTGGAAGTCCTGGCGGATCGGGTTGACGGTGGTCTGGTAGAGGATCGAAAGCTTCTTGCCTTCCTTGTCGCGGATGCCGTCGCCGTCGCTGTCGGTCCAGCCCGCTTCTTCCAGCAGGGCCTTGGCGCCTTCCATGTCCTGCGTGAGGCAGGCGGTGTTGTCGGACGCCCAGGCTTCGGGGCCGGGAATCACGTTGCAGGTGGGCTTTCCGCCCGCGCCGTAGCCGACTTCGACCAGAATGTTGCGGTCGATGGCCATCGACAGAGCGGTGCGCACCTTGATGTCCGACAGGATCGGGTGCGGGTGCTTGGCGGTTGCACGCTCGCCTTCGGGTAGTTCTGGCGAGGGGTCGGTGGTGTTCATCTCGATCCGTTCGACAAGGGTGCCGAAGGCGACGACGAACTGGCCCTTGCCGGCCGCGGCCATTGCGGCCTGGCTGTCCGGCGGGATCTGGGTGTTCCAGGCGTAGTCGAATTCACCGGTCTCCATCACCGCGCGGGCCGAGCCTTCGGCATCGCCGCCGCCCTTGATCACGGCCGTCGCGAAGGCGGGCTTGGCCGGGTCGCGGTAGTTCGGGTTGGCGGTCATCGATACGGTGTCGTTGACGGTGAAGCCTGTCACCATGAACGGGCCGGTGCCAATCGGCATGTTGTTGGCGTCCGTGCAGGTCGGAGCGGCGGCACCCAGGCAGTTGGCGAACTGTGCCTTCTGCAGGATGGGCGACAAGCCGCTGACGAAGGCGGTGTAGGGGTTCGGCTTCGGTGCCGCGAAGGTCACCTTGATGGTCGACGGATCGACCGCCTCGACCGAGGCAACGCCTTCGTACTTGGTCGCCTGGCTGCAGCCACCTTCGGGATGGGTGCAATACTGCCAGGTGAAGACCGCGTCATCTGCAGTGACCGGAGTGCCGTCCGACCATTTCAGGTCCGGCAGCAATTTCCAGGTGATCGACATCATGTCGGCCGAGACACCGCCGTTTTCCATCGTCGGGATTTCGACGGCCAGACGCGGGACCAGAACGCCGTCTGGGTCGACGACCGCCAGGGGCTCCACCACCATCGCGGCGGCCAGGATGTCCTTGGTCCCGCCCGACAGGTAGGGGTTCACGATCGACACGGCCTGCGGGAAGGTGAGCTTCACCTCACCATCGGCGCCGCGTTCGGCAAAAGCGGCGGGCGCAAGTCCAAGCGCGGCCACTGCGCCCAGAAGGGCGGTTCTAAGTTTCATCGGTTTGCTCCTTGTTGGTTACGCTCGTTAGCCTCGGATGCGCCGGTTGATCCGGCGGCGGTATAAAGGTGGCAGGCGACCATCCGGCCCGGTTCGACCTCGGTGAGGGCGGGCTTCACGGTCTTGCAGATATCCATGACCTTGGGGCAGCGGGTGCAGAAATTGCAGCCCAGCGGTGGATTGGCGGGCGAGGGCACGTCGCCCTTCAGGATGATGCGGTTGCGACGGGCTGCCAGGACCGGATCGGGCTCGTTCACCGCGGACAGAAGCGCCTCGGCATAGGGATGCAACGGGCGGGCGTAGAGGTCCTTCGACGGCGACAGCTCTGCAATTCGGCCAAGGTACATGACAGCCACGCGCTGCGCGAGGTGGCGAACCATCGACAGGTCATGGCTGATGAAAAGATAGGTGAGACCCAGCTTTTCCTGCAGGTCCTCCAGCAAGTTGACGACCTGCGCCTGGATCGACACGTCAAGCGCCGCAATGGGTTCGTCGCAGACGATGAATTGCGGCTTCAGCGCCAAAGCCCGGGCAATGCCGATCCGCTGGCGCTGCCCGCCCGAGAATTCGTGCGGGAAACGGTTCACGAAGCGGCGGTTCAGGCCGACCTGATCCATCAGTTCGTAGACCCGCTCCAGCTTCTTGTCGCGGGACCAGTTCGTGTGCTCGTCCAGCGGTTCGCTGACGATATCGGCCAAAGTCATGCGGGGGTTGAGGCTGGCCTGCGGGTCCTGGAAGACCATCTGCATGGTCGGACGCTTCTTCCGCAGCGCCTCGGGCGGCATGCGGGCGACGTCTTCGCCGTCGATCAGCACGCGCCCTGCGGTTGGCTCGTAAAGCCGCAGCATGGCGCGGCCCACGGTCGACTTGCCGCAGCCGGATTCCCCGACGAGGCCCAGGGTCTGACCCGCCATGATGTCGAAGGACACGCCATCCACGGCCTTCACGTCGCCGGTATGCTTGCGGAAAATCCCGGTGTAAATCGGGAAATGCATCTTCAGATCTTCGACCTGAACCAGCGGCGCACCGACGGCGTCAAGCATGGGCGGCCTCCGCAGCGGCAGGTGCATGCCAATGACAGGCGACGTCATGGCCGTGGCCAAGCGGCTGTCCGTCGACGGCGCGCCGCAGGGGGTTGATCCTGTCGCAGGCGTCATGGCGGAATTCGCAGCGTGCGCGGAACGGGCAGGCTGTAAGCGGCGCGGTGAGGATCGGCGGCTGGCCCTCGATCACCTTGAGCCGGGTCGTCCGGGGGCCAGTGATCCGCGGTATCGTTTGCAGAAGGGCGCGCGTATAGGGATGCTGCGGGTTGGCGAACAGTTCCCGAACCGGGGCCTGTTCGACGATCTGACCGCCATACATCACCACCACCCGGTCGGCGATACCTGCGATCACGCCAAGGTCATGGGTGATCCAGATGATCGCCATGCCCAGTTTCAGGCGGAGTTCCTTGACCAGCTCCAGGATCTGCGCCTGGATCGTCACATCCAGCGCCGTCGTCGGCTCGTCCGCGATCAGCACGTCCGGGTCGCAAGCAAGGGCGATGGCGATCATCACCCGCTGCCGCATCCCGCCGGAAAACTGGTGCGGATACTGGTACAGTCGGCGCTTCGCGTCCGGGATGCCGACCAGTTCCAGAAGCTCGACCGCGCGCACCTCGGCCTGGGCTTTCGACAGCTTCATGTGCTTGATCAGCGGCTCCATGATCTGGTTGCCCAGGGTGAAGACCGGATTGAGGCTGGTCATCGGGTCCTGGAAGACGAAACCAACCTTGGCGCCACGCACCGCGCGCAGGTCGTCATCATTCATCGCGATCAGATCACGGCCATTCAGAAGGGCTTGCCCGCCGCGGATTTCGGCCGGCGGCATCGGCAAAAGTCGCAACAGCGACATCATGGTCACTGACTTGCCCGAGCCACTTTCGCCGACCACACCCAGCAGTTCCCCTCTGTCGAGGTGGAAGCTGACATCGTTCACGGCGTGAATTTCGCCGCCGCGGGTGCGGAAAACGGTCTTGAGGTCCCTGACTTCAAGGACAGACGCGGCCGGTTCGGCCATTCAGTACTCCCCGCGACGTTCTTATGTCTTGTTATTGTTGGCTGTTTTGTCAGCCGTGCAGCTTGTGGTTGCTGCCGCAGCTTCAACTCTTTCCGATTCTTGGTCTTCTATCAATCCCGATTTGGCGCGCGATTCCAGACTGTTCATCAGGCAGAATGACCGAACCCTGCGTCACTTTGCCAGATATTGACTTGGGTGCGACCCACAGACAGGCTGGCTACCAAATGTAGACATGGCAAGGAAAATCGCGATGGCCGTACTGACGCCGCGTCAGATTCTGGATCAGTTGGTCAAGTTTCCGACGGTCAGCAGCGAATCTAATCTTGCACTGGTCGATTGGCTGGAAACCTATCTGACCGGGCATGGCGTCCGCTGCGCGCGGCACTGGAACGAGGACCGGCAGAAAGCGGCGCTCATGGCGCATGCCGGCCCTCTGGTCGAAGGCGCGGTGGTGCTGTCAGGTCATTCCGACGTGGTGCCGGTCGCGGGACAGACCTGGACGTCGGACCCCTGGACCGTGGTTGAACGGGACGGGCGGCTTTACGGTCGCGGGACCTGTGACATGAAGGGCTATGTGGCGCTTGCCGTATGGGCGGTGGTCGAGGCGCAGCGCCGCGGGGTTTCGCGTCCCCTGCAACTCGCCTTGTCCTATGACGAGGAGCTGGGCTGCACCGGTGCCCCGCCGATGATCGAGACCATGCGCCAGGTATTTCCCGTTGGGTCCGTGGCACTGATCGGTGAGCCGTCGCGGATGAAGGTCATCACCGGGCACAAGGGCGGGACCGGCTATGCGGTGCATGTGAAGGGGTACGAGGTGCATTCCTCGCTTTTGCCCGAGGGCGTGTCCGCCGTGATGGAGGCGGCGCGGCTTGTCGCCTGGATCAACGACTACAACGACGCGATCCAGGCAAAGCCGCGTGGACCTGTAGGCGCGCGGTTCCATCCGCCCTTCACGACCTTGCATGTGGGGCGGATTTCGGGCGGGACGGCGGACAACATCACCGCCGCCGACTGCCGTTTCGCGGTCGAGATGCGCTGCGTGCCGGATGACGACGCAAACGTCCATGCCAATGCCTTCAGGACCAAAGCGATGCAGCTTGACGCGGCGCTGAAGGCGCGGCGGCCCGAGGCAGGGGTCGTGCTGAACAAGTTCTTCGACGTCTCTCCGTTGCGGCCAGAGGAGGAAGGCGCGGCTGAGGCTCTGGCCCGGGCCCTGACAGGAGAGAATGCAACGGGGGTGGTGTCTTATGGCACCGAGGCGGGCCAGTTTCAGGACGCGGGGTATTCGGCGATCGTCTGGGGGCCAGGCGACATCGCACAGGCGCACCAACCGGACGAATACCTGGAACTCAGCGAGTTCACTGCGGCCCACCAGTTCATGCAGCGTCTTCTGGACCGGTTGGCATGAGCTTTCCGATATCTGAACAGTCGCCGGTGCAGTTCCGGGCGGACTTGCCTGCACGCGTCGACGTTGTCGTGGTCGGCGGGGGTGTGATCGGGTTGATGACCGCCTGGTTCTTGCGCGAGCTGGGGCTGTCAGTGGTGGTCTGCGAAAAGGGCCGGATCGCCGGGGAACAATCGGGGCGCAACTGGGGCTGGGTGCGCCAGCAGGGCAGGGATCCTGCCGAGCTTCCGATCATGGTCGAAAGCCTGTCGATCTGGAAAAGTCTTGCGGCCCGGCTGGGCGACGCCTTGGGTTTTCGGCAGACCGGAGTGCTTTATCTTGCCAAGACCGAGGCAGAGATCGCGGGTTTCGAAGCCTGGACCGCACATGCCCGTGCGCATCAGCTGGACACCCGACTTCTTACTGCAGATCAGACTGGGGGTTTGCTGAAAGGTGCGGTGGCGCCCTGGAAAGCCGGGCTTTTCACCGCCTCTGACGCCCGAGCCGAGCCTTGGGTCGCGGTCCCGACGCTGGCGGCAGTAGCCAGGGACAAGGGCGTGGTGATCCGTGAAGCTTGCGCGGTGCGTGGACTGGACATTCAGGCCGGCAAGGTCGCCGGGGTGGTGACAGAAACCGGGCGGATCGCCTGCGATCACGTCGTGGTGGCGGCAGGTGCCTGGTCACGGCTGTTCCTCGGGCGGCACGGGATCAACATTCCGCAGCTTTCGGTCCTCGCCTCCGTGGCGGCGACCGAGCCGATGCCGGAGATATTTCCAGGCAACGCCGCTGACGATGATTTCGCCTTCCGGCGGCGGGCGGACGGGGGGTATTCGATTGCTCCGGGCGCACAGCACGACTTCTTCATCGGGCGGGACGCTTTCGCGAGCCTCGGCGTATATCTGCCTGTTCTGAAAAAGGATTTCCGGTCGACGAAGTTTCGTCCCGCGGCCCCGAAAGGCTTCCCCGATGCCTGGGGCACGGCCCGGCGCTGGTCCCTGGATCGGCATAGCCCTTTCGAGCGGCAGCGCGTTCTGAATCCGGCGCCCAACATGGCGACACTTGCCGGCGTGCAGGACAGTTTCGCGAAGGCCTTCCCCTCTCTGGGACGGCCGAAACTGAAAACGGCCTGGGCCGGAATGATCGACAGCCTGCCCGATGTCGTGCCGATCGTGGATCACGCCCCGATTCCCGGCCTGACCATCGCCACGGGGATGAGCGGGCACGGCTTCGGCATCGGTCCGGGCATGGGCCGGGTCATTGCCGACCTTGTCGTGGGGCGACCAACCGGCCACGACCTTTCGCGCTTCCGTTTGTCGCGGTTCAGCGACGGCAGCCAGATTCGCCCGGCCGCCGGTCTTTGATACGGTCAGCCAGCGACCACGGCTGGGTATCCGGCCTGATCAAGCGCACCGATCAGGGACTCGACCGGGGCCTTTCCGCTGACCTCGACCTGGCGTGTGGTCAGGTCGACACTGATCGACCCCACTTCAGGCAACGCTTTCAGCGCGGCCTCGACGGTCGCCTTGCAGTGTCCGCAGCTCATGTCGGGAACGGAAAGTATGGTCATCGCTTGGCCCTCTCAACCACGGGATGATGGAGGAATGCGCGACCGCGTCAAGGTCGGCCGCGAACTTATTCTGATGCGGAGTTTCTGTGCAGAAACGCGACGAATCCAGTTTCCAAATCGCTTTAAATCGCGTAGACGATGAAAATGTTTGCGGTAACATCGTCTGAAGCCCACGATGCACCAGAAATCCCCGCGGCAAAGCCGCAACTGCAGAAAGCCTGCTTGACCGCAGTCAACGCGGGACTAGGCTTTCAGAGGAGATTGGCTTGCTGGACAAGGCTGTGACTGACCTAAGCGTGACCCCGAACATCCTGCAGGCAAGCATCCTGCGTCATCTTACCTTTACCGTGGGCAAGGACGCCCCGCATGCCAGCGTGCATGATTGGCGTATGGCGCTTAGCCACGCGATCCGCGACCAGATCGTCGATCCCTGGTTTGCCTCGACGCGCCGCACCTGGGCGGATGACCGCAAGCGGGTCTACTACCTGTCGATGGAATTCCTGATCGGGCGCATCCTTGAAGATGCGATGATCAACCTCGGCCTTTACGAAATGGCCAGCGAAGCCATGGCGAACTTCGGCCAGGACCTGCGGGTGGTGATCGACGACGAGCCTGACGCGGCGCTGGGGAACGGGGGCCTCGGGCGCCTTGCGGCCTGCTTCATGGAATCGATGGCGACACTTGGCTGCCCGGCCTATGGCTACGGGATCCGCTACGAGCATGGCCTGTTCCGCCAGCACTTCGACCAGGGCCGCCAGATCGAGACGCCGGAAAACTGGCTGGCGCAAGCCCATCCGTGGGAGTTTGCCCGTCCCGAAAGCGCCTACACCGTCGGCTTCAAGGGTCATGTCGAAACCCGGGACGGCCGCGAGGTCTGGGTTCCGCAGGAAACCGTGACGGCGGAAGCCTATGACACGCCGGTGATCGGCTGGCAGGGAAGATGGTCGAACACGCTTCGGCTTTGGGGGGCGAGAGGGACGACGGACTTTGACCTCGAACGCTTCAACCGGGGCGATTACGCTGCTGCCGCCGAGCCGGAGACCCTCGCGCGGACCTTGTCCCGCGTGCTCTATCCGGACGACACCACCTACCAGGGCAAGGAACTGCGGCTGAAGCAGGAGTTTTTCCTGACCTCTGCCGCGTTGCAGGACATCCTGCGGCGGTATCTGTCCAACCACTCCGACCTGCGCGCCCTGCCGCGGCACGTCGCGATCCAGATGAACGACACCCATCCGGCCATTGCGGGGCCGGAGCTGATCCGACTTCTGTCGGACGACCATGGCATGCCTTTCGACGAGGCGCTGACCATCGCGCGGGCCTGCCTTGGGTACACCAACCACACGCTTTTGCCCGAAGCTCTTGAAAGATGGGCGACTTTCACCTTTGGAAACGTCCTGCCACGCCATATGCAGATCGTCGAGCGGATCGACAGCTGGCACCGACGCACCTATCCGAACCGGCCGCATTACGTGGGCATCGTGAAGCACCAGGAAGTCCGGATGGGCGAGTTGGCCTTTGTCATGTCGCACAAGGTGAATGGCGTTTCTGCCCTGCATTCGGACCTGGTAAAGAAGAACCTGTTCCCGGAGCTTAGCGCCCTGCATCCGGGCCGGATCATAAACCAGACCAACGGCGTGACGCCGCGTCGCTGGTTGCGCATGGCGAACCGGCCTTTGTCGAAGCTGATCACCGGCAGCATTGGCGCGGGCTGGGAGGCGGACCTTGACCGTCTGCGCGAGCTGGAACCCCATGTGGGTGATGCGGGGTTCCGCGCGGAATTTGCGGCGGCCAAGCGCGAGAACAAGGTCTCGCTGTCGAACTGGATCGGCCGGGAAATGGGGGTTTCTGTATCTCCCGATGCCCTTTTCGATGTGCAGATCAAGCGCATCCATGAATACAAGCGCCAGCTGCTGAACATTCTGGAAACGATTGCTCACTGGCAGAAGCTGCGCGCCAATCCGAAGGGGCCCTGGGTTCCCCGCGTCAAGATCTTCGGTGGCAAGGCAGCGCCGGGCTATGCTGTCGCGAAGGAAATCATCCGTCTTATCAATGATGTGGCGGAGATTGTTAACAACGACCCCGTAACCGGCGATCTGTTGAAGATCATCTATCCCCCGAACTACAACGTCACGATGGCCGAGCGGGTGATCCCTGCCGCCGACCTGTCCGAGCAGATCTCGACCGCAGGCAAGGAAGCGTCAGGCACGGGCAACATGAAGTTCATGATGAATGGCGCGCCGACCATCGGGACGCTGGACGGGGCGAACGTCGAGATTCTGCAGGAAGTCGGGGCCGAGAACTTTTTCCTTTTTGGCCTGACCGCCGAAGAGGTGGCGAAGCGCCGTGAAGACCCCGACCATGCCAAGAAAGCGATCGAGGCAAGCCAACCGTTGCAGGACGTCCTGCAGATGATCGCCGAAGGTCAATTCTCGCCTGACGAGTTGGGCCGCTATCACGGACTGGTCCACCGAGTCTGGCACCACGACTATTTCCTCGTGGCAGCCGATTTTGCGGCGTACCATGCGACGCAGGCAGAGGTGGACAAGGCCTATCTTGACCGTGACCGCTGGTGGAAGATGGCAGCGCTGAACACGGCGAGAAGCGGGTTCTTCTCGTCCGACCGCACGATCCGCAGCTACATGGAAGAGATCTGGCAGGCGACGTCCGGGCTATAGGCGCTCCGGCAGGCTTTCGGGGAGGAGAGCATGGCTGAGACGACACTCGACAGGGGCGCAGCCGAGGCGATTGCCGGGGGCTGGCATGGTGACCCGTTCGGCGTGCTGGGCCCGCACAAGGCAGCGAAAGGCTGGGAAATCCGCGCCTTCGTGCCTGGGGCGGATCGGCTGTGGGTCATGTCCGGGAAGACTGTGGCCGAGGCTGCGGCCTATCCGGGTCTGCCGGGCCTCTTTACCCACCAGATGGCGCGCAAGGCGAGCTACAAGCTGCGCGCGGAAGGCCATGGAAACACATGGGAATTCGAGGACCCGTACCGGTTCGGTCCGGTCTTGGGTGAGCTTGACGAATACCTTCTGGGCGAGGGCAGTCACCGCCGGTTGTGGCAGGCACTTGGCGCGCATGTGATGACCCATGAGGGCGCCGATGGCGTCCACTTCGCCGTCTGGGCCCCGAATGCCGAGCGGGTCAGCGTCGTGGGAGATTTCAATGTCTGGGATGGCCGCCGCAACCCGATGCGTCTCCGTGGCGCGACGGGCGTGTGGGAGATCTTCATTCCCGGACTGGGCGAAGGCACCACCTACAAGTACGAGATCAAAGGGCCGGGAGATGCGGTCCTGCCGTTGAAGGCCGATCCGGTGGGTTTCGGGTCTGAACATCCGCCCGCAAACGCTTCTGTTGTCAGGACAATTCGCGGCGACTGGCAGGACGGCGCTTGGATGGACGGGCGGGCGGAAAGACACACCGTCGACGCGCCGATCTCGGTCTACGAAGTGCATCTTGGGTCTTGGCGGCGTGCGCCGGGCAACCGGATGCTCAGCTACCTGGAGCTTGCCGAGCAGCTGGTCGACTATGCCGCCGACATGGGCTTCACCCATATCGAATGCCTGCCGGTCAGCGAATATCCGTTTGACGGCTCCTGGGGCTATCAGCCGGTCGGGATGTTCGCGCCGACCATCCGGCACGGCACGCCGTCAGAGTTCCGGGCCTTTGTTGATGCCGCCCACCGGAAAGGTCTGGGTGTCATCCTCGACTGGGTCCCGGGGCACTTCCCGACCGACGCGCATGGTCTGGGCTGGTTCGATGGCAGCGCGCTTTACGAACATGCCGACCCGCGCGAGGGGTTTCACCAGGACTGGAACACGCTGATCTACAACTATGGCCGGGTCGAGGTGAAGAACTACCTCGTCTCCAACGCCTTGTATTGGCTGGAGGAATACCACATCGACGCGTTGCGCGTGGATGCGGTGGCAAGCATGCTGTACCGCGACTACTCGCGCAAGCACGGCGAGTGGATCCCGAACAAGGACGGCGGTCGCGAGAACTACGAGGCGATCGACGTCCTGCGCACGACGAACATCACGGCGTACGGCGAATGCCCCGGGATCATGACGATAGCCGAGGAATCGACGGCCTTCCCGGGCGTGTCACGACCGGCGAACTGGGGGGGGCTTGGCTTCGGGTTCAAGTGGAACATGGGGTGGATGAACGACACCCTGTCCTACATGCAGAAGGACCCGCTGTACCGGAAGTATCACCACCACCAGATGACCTTCGGCATGGTCTATGCCTGGTCGGAAAACTACATCCTGCCGATCAGCCATGACGAGGTTGTACACGGCAAGGGCAGCATGCTGTCGAAGATGCCCGGCACGGCCTGGGAGAAATTCGCCAACCTGCGCGCCTACTACGGGTTCATGTGGGCGCATCCGGGCAAGAAGCTTCTCTTCATGGGGCAGGAGTTCGCCCAAGGCGCCGAGTGGAACCACAGCCAGAGCCTTGACTGGCATCAGCTTGATATCGCTGAACATCGCGGCATGCAGCGGCTGGTTCGCGACCTGAACCGGGTCTACCGCGAGACCCGAGCGCTGCATGTGAACGACACCCGGCCCGAGGGCTTTGCCTGGATCGAGTCCAACGACGCCGAGGCGGGGGTCTATGCCTGGGTGCGCAAGGGCAATGAGGGCGACAAACAGGTGGTCGCGGTTGTCAACATGACACCCTTGGAACGCAGCTACCGTCTGGGCCTGCCTGCGGCGGGCAAGTGGCACGAAATCCTGAACACCGATGCCGAGACTTACGGCGGGGGCAACCGTGGCAACCTGGGAGGGGTGACCACGGAAAAGACGCCCTGGCACGGCCAGACGCAATCGGCGCTTGTCACGTTGCCGCCGTTGTCGGCAGTCTATCTGCAACAGGGTTGAATTTTGGCGGGTAAACCGCCTGGGGGAGGGAAGACAATGAAGGCAAGACCGAACCAGCGCCTGTCGTCACAGGCCATGGCGTTCGTCCTGGCAGGGGGACGTGGCAGTCGGCTCAAGGAACTGACCGACCGACGCGCAAAACCGGCGGTCTACTTTGGCGGCAAGACCCGGATCATCGACTTTGCCCTCTCGAATGCCCTGAACTCCGGCATCCGGAAAATGGCGATTGCGACGCAGTACAAGGCGCACTCGCTTATCCGCCACGTCCAGCGCGGCTGGGGCTTCTTCAGGGCAGAACGGAACGAATATCTGGACATCCTGCCCGCATCCCAGCGGATGGACGAGGTGAACTGGTATCGCGGCACGGCGGACGCCATCGCGCAGAACATCGACATCGTCGACAGCTACGGGATCAAGTACGTGATCGTTCTGGCGGGTGACCACATCTACAAGATGGATTACGAGGTCATGCTGCGCCAGCACGTCGAGGCCGGGGCGGATGTGACCATCGGTTGCCTCACCGTGCCCCGCATGGAGGCGACGGCCTTTGGCGTGATGCATGTCGACAAGTCGATGCGGATCACCGATTTCCTGGAAAAGCCGAAGGACCCGCCGTCTATCCCGGGTGATCCGGATCATGCCCTGGCGTCGATGGGGATCTATGTCTTCGACTGGGCTTTCCTGCGCGACCTTCTGATCCGCGACATGCAGGACGACAGTTCGACCCACGATTTCGGCTTTGACCTGATCCCGGCCATCGTGAAGAACGGCAAGGCCGTGGCGCACAAGTTTTCGGACAGCTGCGTGATGAGCGGGCTGGAGACGGAACCTTACTGGCGCGACGTGGGGACGATCGACGCCTTCTGGCAGGCCAATGTCGACCTGACGGATTTCGTCCCGAAGCTGGACCTTTACGACAGCGCCTGGCCGATCTGGACCTATGCCGAGATTGTTCCGCCCGCGAAGTTCATCCATGACGAGGACGGTCGGCGCGGCAGCGCGGTGTCGTCGCTGGTCAGCGGGGATTGCATCGTGTCCGGCTCGTCAGTGTCGAACAGCCTTTTGTTCACCGGGGTCCGCACCCACAGTTTCTCCAGCCTGGAATATGTGGTGGCGCTGCCGCAGGTCTGCGTGAACCGCAAGGCGCAGCTGAAGAACTGCGTGATCGACCGTGGGGTGGTGATCCCCGAGGGGCTGGTTGTGGGCGAGGACCCGGAAGAGGACGGCAAGTGGTTTCGCCGCTCGGAAGGCGGGATCGTGCTGATCACCCAGGACATGCTGGATGCGCGGGCCAAAGCTCTGGGCTGAAAGACTGGACCTTGCCCGGAGTTCACGTTAGCTCCGGGCAGGAAGTTGCGGAAAGGCAAGGCAAATGGGCGGTCGGGTTCTGTCGGTGGCCTCAGAATGTGTTCCACTGGTCAAGACCGGCGGGCTGGCCGATGTTGTCGGCGCTTTGCCCGCTGCCTTGGCGAAAACCGGCTGGGACATGCGGGTGCTGCTGCCCGCCTATCGCAACCTGCGGGCCCAGGCCTTAGCATGGCCGGTCGTGTGGCAGGAAGCCGATCTCTGGGGCGGACCGGGGCGAGTCCTGGCTGGTCAGGTTGCTGGGGTTCCGGTCCTGCTTCTGGACGCCCCGCATCTTTACGACCGGGAAGGCGGCCCCTATTCCGGACCAACTGGCGAGCATCCCGACAATGCCGTGCGGTTTGCTGCCCTGTCCTGGGTCGCGGCCCGCATCGCGCGCGAGGGGCTCGAGGACTGGAAGCCAGACGTACTGCACGCGCATGACTGGCAGGCCGGGTTCGCGCCAGCCTACCTTGCCTATCACGGCAACGGCGGCGTGAAATCCGTCGTCACGGTCCACAACATCGCCTTCCAGGGCTGGGCACCGGCGCACATGCTGGGCGTGCTGCGGCTTCCCGGGCATGCCTTCCACCCCGAGGCGCTAGAGTATTACGGCGGGATTTCCAGTCTCAAGGCGGCACTGGTCAATGCCGACTGGATCACCACGGTCTCGCCGACCTATGCGGCGGAACTCATGCGGCCCGAATTCGGGATGGGCCTGCAAGGCGTGATCGCCGCGCGCGGTCCGGTGGTGTCCGGCATCCTGAACGGCGTCGATACCGATGTCTGGAACCCCAGTGCGGAAGAGCCTTCGTTCAATGCCAAGGCGATGGCAGGCAAGGCAGCAGCGCGGGCGAAGCTGTGCGAGGAGTTCGGGCTGGACGTGCCAGGCCCGCTGGCGATCGTCGTCAGTCGCCTGACCGACCAGAAGGGTATCGACCTGCTCCCCGCCGTGATCCCCGATTTCGTGCTGGGCGGCGGCGGGCTGATCGTGCTTGGCAGCGGCGATCCGGGATTGGAAGGCGCTGTGCGCAATCTTGCGGCCCGGTTCCCGGGACGGGTTGCCGTGCAGATTGGCTATGACGAGGCGCTGAGCCATCGTCTCTTTGCCGGAGCGGACGCCGTGCTGGTGCCAAGCCGGTTCGAACCTTGTGGCCTGACGCAGATGTATGGCCTGCGCTATGGCACGCTGCCGGTCGTGTCCCTAGTCGGTGGGCTGGCCGATACGGTGATTGGGGCGGGACCTGCGACACTGGCGGCGGGTGTCGCAACCGGCGTGACGTTCCACCCGGTCGATGCCCTCGCCTTCGGACGGGCGATGGGGCAGTTGCTGGACCTTTACCGCCAGCCCAAGCTGTGGGCCAAGCTGCGCGCAAACGCGATGGCGCAGCCCGTCGGCTGGGAAAGCTCTGCCGCCGCCTACGCCAGACTTTACGAAAGGCTGACGGCGTGACACCGCAGACGGTTTCGCTGCCAGCGCGACTGCAGGGACATGCGGTCAGTCCCGGTCGTCCTTGGCCGATGGGCTCCAGTCTGACCGGCGATGGCGTGAACTTCGCCGTCTTCTCGGCCCATGCCGAGCGGATCGAGCTGTGTCTCTTCACGCCGCACGGCCGCAAAGAGCTGGCCCGGCTGCCGATCAGTGATCGCGACGGCGATATCTGGCACATCCATGTCGGCGGGTTGACGGTTGGCACGGTCTACGGCTTCCGCGCCTATGGGCCTTATGCGCCGGAACAGGGTCACCGCTTCAATCCGCACAAGCTGCTCATCGACCCCTATGCCCGCACCCTGGAGGGTCGGCTCAAGTGGTCCGACGCGCTGATGGGCTACAAGATCGGCTCGGCGCGCGGCGACCTGAGCTTTGACACCCGCGACAGCGCCTTTGCGGTGCCAAAGGCCGTGGTCACCGACAGCTCCTTCACCTGGGGCAACGATCAGGCCCCCCGCACGCCCCGCGCCGAGACGCTGATCTACGAGGCCCATGTCAAGTCGATGACGGCGCTGCATCCCGGCGTCGACAAGGGCCTGCGGGGTACCTACCTTGGCCTCTCCTCGGACCCGGTCCTGGAACACCTGCACAAGCTGGGCGTCACCGCGATCGAGCTCTTGCCGGTGCAGTCCTACATCGACGACCGCTTTCTGGTCGCAAAGGGCCTCAAGAACCATTGGGGCTACAACACACTGTGCTTCTTCGCCCCCGAAGCCCGCTACATGAGCCAAGGCGCACTGTGGGAATTTCAGACCATGGTCCGCCGCTTTCATGCGGCCGGGATCGAGGTCATCCTGGACGTGGTCTACAACCACACCGCCGAAGGCGATGAATGGGGGCCGACGGTCTGCTACCGCGGCCTCGACAATGCCAGCTACTACCGACTGACCGGCGGCGGCCGCTTCTATGTCAACGATGCGGGCACCGGGAATACCCTTAACGTCACCCATCCGATGGTGCTGCGGATGGTGATGGACAGCTTGCGCTACTGGGTCGAAGCCGCGCATGTCGACGGTTTCCGTTTCGATCTCGCCACCGCCTTGGGGCGTGAGATGCACGGCTTTGACCCGAACGGCGGGTTTTTTGACGCGATCCGGCAGGACCCCGTCCTGTCGCGTGTCAAGCTGATCGCCGAACCCTGGGACATCGGCCCCGGTGGCTATCAACTGGGCGCCTATCCGCACCCGTTCCACGAATGGAACGACAAGTTCCGCGACGGCGTGCGCCGGTTCTGGAAGGGCGACGCCGGGATGACCCGCGACCTCGCCGCCCGGCTTCTGGGTAGCGCGGAACGGTTCGACCACTCCGGCCGCGCGGCGACATCGTCGATCAACTTCATCACCAGCCACGACGGCTTTACGCTGGACGATCTGGTCAGCTTCACCGTCAAGCGCAACTTCGCCAACGGCGAGGACAACCGCGACGGCCACCACGAGAACCACTCGGACAACCTGGGGGTCGAAGGACCGACCAAGGACGCCAAGGTCGTGGCCGCGCGAGGCTTGCGCAAGCGCAACCTGCTGGCCACCCTGATGCTGTCGCAAGGCGTTCCCATGCTGCTTGCCGGTGACGAGATCGGCCACAGCCAGGGCGGCAACAACAACGCCTATGCCCAGGACAACGAGACCTCCTGGTTGGACTGGTCAAGATCCGACCCGGAAATGCTGTACTTCGTCCATCGGCTATCGGCGCTGCGCAAGTCCTTGCCGGTCCTGCGTCAGCGTAGGTTCCTGCATTCGCGTCCGCGTCCGTCCGACGAGATCCCGGATGTCATCTGGCGCCGGGCGAACGGCACCGTCCCGCAGCACGAGGAGTGGCATGATCCGGCCTTCCGCTGCCTCTGCGTCGAGCTTCGCATGGCTGCCGAAGGCGGGGACCCGAACCCCGATGCGGTCTTTGCCGTGTTCAACACTGGTCCGGCCACGACCTTGCACCTGCCTGACACGGCTCCGGGCTGGATGCTTCTCTTGGATACCACCCGACCGACCTTGCCCGAGGCCGGCCTTTCCGCCGAAGGCTTTGCCGAGGCCCCAGCCCATTCCGTCCTGCTTTTCCGGTCCGTGACCAACGCTTCAAGGGGAACCGCGCCATGACCCAGATCACCACTGTCCAGACCGAAGCCATCGCCGGGCAAAAGCCGGGGACCTCGGGCCTGCGTAAGAAGACCCCGGTCTTCATGGGGCGGCACTATCTGGAGAATTTCGTCCAAGCGATCTTCGACGTGGTGGGCACGGCAGGGAAAACCTTCGTGCTGGGTGGCGACGGGCGTTACTTCAACGACCGCGCCGCGCAGGTGATCCTGCGAATGGCTGCGGCGAACGGAGCGGCGCGGGTGATCGTGGGGCAGGGCGCGATCCTGTCGACGCCGGCGGCCAGTCACCTGATACGGCTAAACAAGACCGACGGCGGGATCATCATGTCGGCCAGCCACAATCCCGGCGGCCCGAATGAGGACTTCGGGGTCAAGTTCAATATGCCGAACGGTGGCCCTGCGCCGGAAGGCGTGACCGAAGCGATGTACAAGCGCACGACCGAGATCACCGAATACAAGGTGCTTGAGGCGCAGGATGTCGATTTGTCCCGGGTCGGGCGGCACCAGCTGGGCGCGATGGTGGTGGACGTGGTTGACCCCGTCACCGACTACGCCGCGCTGATGGAGACACTGTTCGACTTCCCCGAGATCCGGGCGATGTTTGCCGGCGGTTTCCGGATGCGGATGGATTCCATGTGCGCGGTGACCGGCCCTTATGCCGTTGAAATCCTGGAAAACCGCCTCGGTGCCCCGAAAGGAACCTGCGTGAATGCGACCCCGCTGCCGGATTTCGGCGGGATGCACCCCGACCCGAACCCGACCTGGGCCAAGGCGCTGATGGACGAGATGTTCGGCACGAATGCGCCGGACTTCGGAGCGGCGAGCGACGGTGACGGCGACCGCAATATGGTGGTTGGGCGCGGTATCTATGTCTCGCCGTCGGACAGTCTGGCGGTTCTGGCCGCGAACGCGCACCTTGCCCCCGGCTACAAGTCGGGCCTGAAGGGGGTCGCGCGGTCGATGCCGACCTCGGCGGCCGCGGACCGGGTGGCCGATGCCCTGGGGATCGGGAAGTACGAAACCCCAACGGGGTGGAAGTTCTTCGGCAACCTCCTGGATGCGGGCAAGGCCACGATCTGCGGCGAGGAAAGCTTTGGCACCGGCTCGGACCATGTGCGGGAAAAGGACGGGCTTTGGGCGATCCTGCTTTGGCTGAATATCCTCGCAGTGCGAAAGCAGTCAGTCGCCGAGATCCTGCGCGAGCATTGGGCGAAATACGGGCGCAACTACTATAGCCGCCACGACTTCGAAGCGATCGAATCCGCGAAGGCTGACGCAATGATGGCGGCCTTGCGCGGCGCGCTGGCCGGTCTGCCGGGCAGGGTCGTCGAGGGGATGACGGTGCAGTCCGCGGACGACTTTGCCTATACCGACCCGGTCGACGGCTCGGTCAGCCAAAAGCAGGGTGTCCGCGTCCTGTTCCGGGATGGCAGCCGCATCGTCTATCGCCTCTCCGGCACGGGGACCGAAGGTGCGACGCTGCGGGTCTATCTGGAGCGCTACGCGGCAGGTCCCGACGGCCTTGACCTTGACGCCCAAGCGGCCTTGGCCCCGGTGATCCGGGCGGCGCACCAGATTGCCGGCATCGCGGGCCATACCGGCCGCGCCGAGCCGGATGTCGTGACCTGAATGCAATCGGGCGTTTCCTGACCTTCAGGAGTCGCCGATTGACCAGACCCGTCGCCGAAAAGCGACAAACCTGACACCTATGTCGAGTTTTGGAGGGGCGGCGATGGGCGAAGTCAGAATGCGGTCAGGTCGTCAGGCGCGTCAGGCCGAACGGGCGCAAAAGGGCGGGGGGATGGGACGGCCCTACATCGTCCGCAACATCCCGACCTATGATGTCCTGTCCGAAGAGAACCTGATCCGCATCGAAGCTGCCGCCGACCGGGTGCTGGCCGAGACGGGTATCGAGTTTCGCGATGATCCCGAGTCGCTGGAGCACTGGAAACGGGCCGGAGCCAAGGTTGACGGGCTTCTGGTGAAGTTCGAGCCGGGCATGCTGAGGGAAATCCTGAAGTCGGCGCCGCCGGTCTTTACCCAGCACGCGCGGAACCCGGCCAACTCGGTGCAGATCGGCGGAAAGAACGTCGTCTTCTCGCCCGCCTATGGCAGCCCGTTCGTGATGGACCTCGACCGCGGCCGCCGGTTCGGGACGATCGAGGACTTCCAGAACTTCATCAAGCTCGCGCAGTCCTCCCCGAACTTCCACCACTCGGGCGGGACGATCTGCGAGCCGACCGATGTGGCGGTGAACAAGCGGCACCTTGACATGGTGCTGGCCCATATGGAGCTTTCGGACCGGCCCTTCATGGGGTCCGTCACCGCCGAGGAGCGGTCGGAGGACAGCATCGAGATGTCCCGCATCCTGTTCGGGGCTGACTTTGTCGACCAGAATTGCGTGATCCTGGGCAACGTCAACGTGAACTCGCCGCTCGTCTGGGACGGGACGATGACGAAATCCTTGCGGGCCTACGCCCGGGCGAACCAGGCGGCGGTGATTGTGCCGTTCATCTTGGGTGGGGCGATGGGGCCGGTGACGAATGCCGGCGGGATCGTGCAGTCGCTGGCCGAGACGATGGCGGGCTGCGCGCTGACCCAGCTGGAGCGGAAGGGGGCTCCGGTCATCTTCGGGAACTTCCTGTCGTCAATGTCGCTGCGGTCCGGGTCGCCGACCTTCGGGACGCCGGAACCGGCCATCGGCAGCCAGGTCATCGGGCAGCTTGCGCGTCGGCTGAACCTGCCGCTCCGCTGTTCGGGGAACTTCACCACCTCCAAGCTGCCGGACGGGCAGGCGATGATGGAAGGCACGATGTCGATGCTCGCGGCGGTCCATTGCGGGGCAAACTTCATCCTGCATTCGGCGGGGTTCCTGGATGGGCTTCTGTCGATGTCCTACGAAAAGTTCATGCTGGATGCCGACCTTTGCGGGGCCCTGCATGCCTATCTGGACGGGATCCGGATCGACGACGACCAGCTGGCAGTGGATGCCTTCGCCGAGGTCGGGCCGGGGAACCATTTCTTCGGCTGCAGCCACACGATGCGGCACTATGAAACCGCGTTCTGGGACAGCGAGTTGTCGGACAACGAGCCCTTCGAAAAGTGGGAGGCGGCGGGGTCGACCGATGCGGCCACCCGGGCCAACAAGCTGTGGAAGAAGCGGCTGGCCGAGTATGAGGCGCCGCCGCTGGATGACGGGGTCCGGGAGGCCCTGCATGACTTCGTCGACCGGAAAAAGGCTGGCGTGGCGGACGCCTGGTACTGAGTGTCCACGGTGGACAAAACCGATACCATAAGCAAAATCAATATCTTGCTCGCGGACGTTAGGGATCTGGTAACTTCTGCCACGCGGCCTTTGGACGGGCGTAAGTGAGGCTGGGGCCGGGTCGGAAGTCGGCCCCTTCGGCAGAGTAAAGCCAGCTTTCGACGGTCACCTGGCCCTCTGCCAACGTGACCAGCGCGGCATCGTTGGTGCCGGTCTTGAGACGGGTCGACAGCGCGGTGCCGACCTGAAGGAATAAAACCCCGGCCGCGGTTTCGGCAAATCCGGTGTGCGGCATATGGGTGTGGCCCGACAGGACGATATCCGCCCCGACGCGGGCCAGGGCGGCAAGGGTGCCCTCGGGATCGGCGATGTCGGCGGGGGTTCCGTCCGCGGCCGGGACCGGAGCGTGGTGCATGACGACGACCCGCCAGTGACTGGCTGGCGCGCTGGCAAAGCTGGTGGCCAAGCGGCGGAGCGATGCGCTGTGCAGACGGCCCGCCTTCCAGACGAGGGGGTTGGCGGTGTTCACGCCCTGCACGACCGCGTCGGGCAGGCGGACCAAGGGTTCGGTCTGGGGCCCCAAGGCGCGTTGGTAGCGCGCGAAGGGCGCAAAGAGCCGGACCGGAAGGTTCCAGAGCGGCATGTCGTGGTTGCCGGGGACGATGAGCACAGGCTGAGGCAGCAGCTCCAGAAAGGCGCGGGCGGCCTCGAACTGGTCCACGCGGGCGCGCTGGGTCAGGTCACCGGAGACGACGCAGAGGTCGGGCGACAGGCTGCGGACAAGGTCCAGGAACGGACCGACAAGCCGTTCGTCCACCGTGCCGAAATGCACGTCCGACAGATGCAGGATCCGTGTCATCCGTCCGCCTTGACCGCGGAGACGGGCTTTGCATCCGCCGAACGGTCGGTCGCCGGTGCGGCGGTCGCAGGCATCTTGTTGGGGGGCAGGATCACATGCAACAGGGTCTCGGCAATCTCGATCTTGAGCGGGAGCTTCATCTTCAGCTTTTCGCCATCCAGCGCGACGGCAATGCGACGGCGGCCCGGAATGGCGACTTCGATCCGCGAGGGGCTGGAGACGATGACATCGCGGCCGTGATCGACCTTGCGGCGGACAAGACGCCAGGCAAGACGCAGGAAGCCGAGGCGCGTCTGCTGATGCGCCAGAAACAGCGCAAAGCGGTCGCCCGAGATCGCATCGGCACCCTGCAGGCCGAACTGGTCAAGCTGGTAGGCAGAGCGGGCGACAAACAGCATCGGCGAACGCAGGCGTTGGCGTGTGCCGTCCAACCGCAGGTCCATGCGGTGCGGGCGCTGAAAGCGCAGAATGGTGCGCAACGAGGCGATATGCGCCAACAGCCGATAGCGGCCAAAGCGGGCGTAGGTGGCTTCGCGTTCCTCAAGGATTTCGGGATAGAGGCCGATCGAGGTGTTGTTCAGGAAGACCCGCCCGTTCAGCGTGCCGACGGCGATGAAATGGCTGTGTCCGTCCAGAATGGCCTGGGCGGCAGCCGCCGGATCGTCCGGTATGCCAAGACCGCGGGCGAAGTAGTTGAAGGTGCCAAGGGGCAGGGCGGCGAGGGCTGCATCCGTGCCTGCCAAGGCATGGGCGACACCCGCCACGGTTCCGTCACCCCCGGCGGCAACGATGATCGGGAAACCTTCGGCCACAGCCTTTGCGGCCTCGTCGGCCGGATCGCCGCTGAACGGCCGCAAGACCGCGCGCGGGCCGAAGACGGCCATCGCACTTTCAATGGCGCCCGGGTTGCGGCGGGCTGTGCCAGAGGCTGGATTGGACAGGACGCAGATGTCGGGTTGGGCCTTCGATTCTGCCATGAAGTCCGTCCTGCGTTCCAGTGGTGCTGGATCAACACCTAGGTGCGCAGACCGGTTTCCTGCAAGATGCCCATTCTTTTCGCTTCGTAATAATAGCCCTTGGCATACCACATGACCGCCCGGTCCTGGGAGCCGCCGGACACCATCCAGGCGCCGCGCAGGTATTTGCCAGCATACATCAGGTTTGTCTCGGCATCGAGCAGACCTTCGGGCGGGCCCAGATACCCCATGGTCCGCGCGGTCTGTGGCAGGATCTGCATGAGGCCGTAGTAGGGGCCGTTCCGCGCGCCCGGGTTGTAGTCGCTTTCGCGCTGGATAACGCGGTGCAGCAGGCTTTCCGGAATGCCGTGGATGTCTGCATATTTGCGGATCAGCGCACGCATTTCGGGTGTCTCGCCGGGGTGCAGGTCCGAAGACGAGACGGCCACGGGCTCGACCCGGCGGCTGCATGCGGCGACAAGTGCCAGGGTCGGGGCAAGGAGCAGGGCTCGGCGGGAGAGAGTCATCGGCAGGCTCCACTTGGATCGGGCACCCGTCAGGGTTGCGGCCTGATAGCGGTGAGACGGGGGGCTGACAACCCAGGCCCGATCGGATTGGGCGGCAACTGGCCAATCCAGCGGCAAGTGTGCCTGCGGGATCGTCATTCTGATGTTACGGGCATCGGGCAGAAGGCCTGTGGACAAGCCCCGAACACACTCAGAAGCTTGGGGGTTGCCTTGGCGAAAACGCCAGATATAGTTTCGACCAACGGGGCGGGAGCACCCGCCCTGCTGGCCTTGGGCTGACGGGCGAAGTGCGGAGTCTTTGACGGAATGGACGGCGATTTCAGAACTCAATTCGTGCGCGATCCGGCCGCGCTGAAGCACTACCCGGCGCTGGTGCTTAACGCCGATTACCGTCCGCTGAGCTATTACCCCCTGTCGCTGTGGCCCTGGCAGGAAGCGATCAAGGCGGCTTTCCTGGACCGGGTGCAGATCGTCGCGGAGTATGACGCGGTGGTCCACAGTCAGCGACAAGAGTTCAGGATACCCTCGGTGGTGGTCCTGAAAGAGTTCGTGAGACCTCAGAAGCGCGTGGCATTCACGCGCTTCAATCTTTTTCTGCGCGACGAATTTTGCTGCCAGTACTGCGGCGCGAAGGGCGATCTGACGTTCGACCATGTCATGCCGCGGTCGAAGGGCGGGATCACCAGCTGGGAGAACGTCGTGGCGGCCTGTTCGCCGTGCAACCTGCGCAAGGGCTCGCGCACGTTGAAGCAGGCGGGGATGTATCTGAACCGTCTGCCGCGGGCGCCGTCGGCCGAAGAGATGCAGTCGCACGGTCGCCGCTTTCCGCCGAACCATCTGCACGAAAGCTGGATGGACTATCTGTATTGGGACGCCGAGCTGGATGCGTGACATCCGCTGATGGTTCCGTCCCCGGCATGGCGATGCTAGACAGGGTGGAGCGCAGGCTGTAGAAGGCCTCCGTTAGCGCTAACAGCGCGCGCAGAGGAGACAGTCATGGTTTCGCGTGTCATTCCAGTCGATGTCTTCGATCTGGTGATCTTCGGGGGGACCGGAGACCTGGCCCGCCGCAAGATCCTGCCGGGGCTGTATCGGCGGTTCATGGCCGGGCAGATGCCGGGTGACAGCCGGATCATCGGGGCGGCGCGGGCCGACCTGACGGACGACAGCTTTCGCCAGCAGGTGCGCGAGGCGATTGCCGAGTTCGTCCCGAAGGCCCGGCAGGATGCGGCCGCGATCGAGGGGTTCCTGGGGCGCATCCACTATGTCGCGATCGACGCCACCGGGACGAATGGCTGGGCGGCGCTGAAGGCCCTGATGCGCGAGAATGTGGTGCGGGCGTTCTACTTCTCGGTCGCGCCCAGCCTGTTCGGCGACATCGCGCAGCGGCTGTCCGAGCATGGGATCGCCGACGCCTGGAGCCGGATCGTGGTGGAAAAGCCGTTCGGGCGCGACCTCGCCAGCGCCAAGGCGTTGAACGAGGTGCTGGCCAAGCACTTCACCGAAACGCAGATCTACCGGATCGACCACTATCTGGGCAAGGAAACCGTCCAGAACCTGATGGCGGTGCGCTTCGCCAATATCCTGTTCGAGCCGCTGTGGAAGGCGGAATACATCGACCACGTGCAGATCACCGTGGCGGAAACCGTGGGGGTCGACGGGCGGGGGGCGTATTACGACAAGTCGGGCGCGATGCGGGACATGGTGCAGAACCACCTGATGCAGCTTCTGTGCCTGATTGCAATGGAGCCTCCGTATCACTTCGACCCCGACGCGGTGCGGGACGAGAAGCTGAAGGTGATCCGGGCGCTGAAGCCGGTACCGCCAGAGGATATCGTGCGGGGGCAGTATGGCGCAGGGAAGGGCGAGAAAAGCTATGTCGTCCACTCCGAGAACCCGGGCAGCAAGACCGAAAGCTATATCGCGCTGAAAGTCGCGATCAGTAACTGGCGCTGGCAGGGGGTGCCGTTCTACCTGCGGACGGGCAAACGGCTGCGGGCGCGGGCGTCCGAAATTGCGATCACTTTCAAGCAGCCGCCGCATGCGATCTTTGACGATGCCTCGGGTTGGCATGAAAACGTGCTGGTCATCCGGCTGCAGCCGAACGAGGGCATGAACCTGATGGTGATGATCAAGGAACCGGGGCCGGGCGGCATGCGCCTGATGCAGGTGCCGTTGGATATGTCCTTTGCCGATGCCATCGACGATGCCGAGGATGTGCCGGACGCCTATGAGCGGCTGATCATGGACGTGATCCGGGGCAACCAGACCCTCTTCATGCGCGGGGACGAGGTCGATGCGGCCTGGGCCTGGACCGACCCGATCATCCAGGGCTGGGAAGCGCGCGGCGACAGGCCGCAGACTTATGATCCGGGATCCTCGGGCCCCGAAGACGCGTTGATGCTGATGCACCGCGATGGGCGGCGCTGGCGGGAGATACGCGAATGAAGCTGGAAACCTACCCGGACCGTGAATTCCTGATGCTAGGCCTTGCGAACACCATCGCGGGCCAGCTTGCGGATTTCCTGCGGCGCGAGGGCAAGGCTACCCTGTCGGTGCCGGGCGGAACGACTCCGGGGCCGATCTTCGACACGCTGTCGGGCGTTGATCTCGACTGGGCCAATGTCGCCGTGGTCCTGAACGACGAACGTTGGGTGCCCGAGTCGTCCGAGCGGTCGAACACGCGCCTTGTGCGCGAGCGTCTCTTGCGCGGGCGGGCGGCGCAGGCCCGTCTGGTGCCGCTTTATGCCCCCGCCGAGCAGCCGGAAGAGATGCTGGCGGCATTGGAGGACGGGCTGAAGCCGCATCTGCCGATTTCCGTCCTGCTGCTGGGCATGGGGGCGGACATGCACACCGCGAGCCTCTTTCCCGGTGCGGATCGGCTGGAGGAGGCCCTTTCGGCCCAGGCCCCTACGCTGTTGCCGATGCGGGCTGAGGCGGCGGGGGAGCCGCGCATCACGCTGACGGCGCCGACCCTGCGCGCCGCGTTCAATATACATGTCCTGATCACCGGACCCGAGAAGCGCGCTGCGCTGGAGCGGGCAGTGACCTTGACCCCGATGGAAGCGCCCGTACGGGCGGTTCTGGACAACGCAATCGTGCATTGGGCGGAATGAAATGAGCAAATGGGCTGACCTGCAACGGCTTCACGATGTGAACAAGGGCCGCCATATCCTTGATCTGTTTGACGAAAACCGGGCGAGCGGGTTCTCGGTCAAATCGGACGGCATGCTGTTCGATTATTCCAAGACCAACATTGACGCCGTCACGCGTGCGGCACTGGTGACGCTGGCGGAGGTGTCTGGGGTGGCCGAAAAGCGCGCGGCGATGTTCGGCGGCGCGAAGATCAACGACACCGAGGGCCGGGCGGTCCTGCATGTGGCGCTGCGGGCTGGAGAAGGTGAGACGATCACTGTCGATGGCAAGGACGTGTTGCCCGAGGTGCGCCGCATCCGCGCGACCTGTGCGGCTTTTGCGCGCGACGTCCGGTCAGGCGCGTTCAAGGGCCAGGGCGGCAAGATCACCGATGTGGTCAACATCGGGATCGGTGGGTCCGACCTTGGTCCGGCGATGGCCTATCTGGCGCTGGCGCCCTTTGCCGACGGGCCGCGCTGCCATTTCGTGTCGAACGTCGACGGCGCGCATATCCATGACGTGCTGCGGGGGCTGAACCCGGAGACGACGCTGGTGATCGTGGCGTCGAAGACCTTCACCACCATCGAGACGATGACCAACGCCGACACTGCCAAGCGCTGGATGGGGGCGAAGGTGACGAACCCAGCGGCTCAGTTCGCCGCCGTCAGCACCGCCGGTGACAAGACCGCCGCCTATGGCATTGATCCTGCGCGGGTTTTCGGGTTCGAGGATTGGGTTGGCGGGCGCTATTCGATGTGGGGGCCGATCGGGCTGTCACTGATGATCGCTGTGGGGCCAGAGGCGTTCGACCAGTTCCTGGCGGGTGGTCGGGCGATGGACCAACACTTCCTGACCGCACCCTTTGCCGCGAACATGCCGGTGATGCTGGCGCTGGTCGGGGTCTGGCACAACCAGCTTTGTGGCTACGCCACGCGGGCGGTTCTGCCCTATGATCAACGGCTTAGTCGCCTTCCAGCCTATCTGCAGCAGCTGGAGATGGAGAGCAATGGCAAGCGTGTCGCCATTGATGGCTCGGACCTGACGACGAACTCGGGGCCCGTGGTGTGGGGCGAGCCGGGGACGAACGGTCAGCATGCCTTCTACCAACTGATCCATCAGGGCACGCGGGTGGTGCCGTGCGAGTTTCTTGTGGCGCGGCGCGGGCATGAGCCGGACCTTGCGCATCAACACCTTTTGTTGGTGTCGAACTGTCTGGCGCAGGCCGAGACTTTGCTGCGCGGCCGGTCGCTGGACGAGGCCCGCGCCATCATGGCGAAGAAGGGGGCCACGGGGGCCGAGCTGGAGCGTCAGGCGCGGCATCGGGTGTTCCCGGGGAACCGGCCCTCGACGGTGCTGGCCTATGAGCAGCTGACGCCCTTCGTGCTGGGCCAGATCATCGCACTGTATGAGCACCGGGTGTTCGTGGAGGGCGTGATCCTGGGCATCAACTCCTACGACCAGTGGGGGGTGGAGCTCGGCAAGGAGCTGGCGCTGGCGCTGCAGCCGGTGCTGGAGGGCAAGGCCGGGACGGCGGGCAAGGATGGCTCGACCGCCGCGCTGGTTGGCTTCCTCCGGGGCTGAGCGCCCAGATTTCTTTGAAGAAATCGTGCCGGAGCCTTTGAAGGCTCCGGTCCGGAATTTTCAAAAATTCCGGCGCTTACTTCAGCGCGACGGTGACGATGACTTCGACCTTGTAGTCGGGGGTGGCCAGCTTCGCCTCACCCGTCGCACGGGCGGGGGTGTGGCCCTGCGGGACCCAAGTGTCCCAGACCGAGTTCATTTCCGGAAAGGTTGCCATGTCGGCAAGCCAGATCTGGGCGGAAAGGACGCGGGTCTTGTCGGTCCCGGCTTTGGCCAGAATTGCGTCGATGGCGGCCAGCGCCTGACGGGTCTGGTCGGCGACCGAGCCCGTGGGCTCGCCCAGCTGGCCCGCGACCCAGAGGATGCCGTTGTAGGCCACGGCTTCGGACATGCGGGGGCCGGTGCCGAAGCGGGTGATGTCGGTGTTCATGGGTGTCTCCCTGTTGGCGTTGGCCGGCTGGTTAGCCGGTTCCGCGCACAAACGGAAGTCAGTTCACGCGGACGCAGTTGAACTGGTCGCCGGTCTGGCCCGAGACCCAGGTGAGGCCGGTCGCTGTCACTGCACCCAAGGCCACCACGTAGCCATTGCCGAAGCGCAGGGTGTAGTTGCTGCCGTTCTTGGCCACGTTCTGGATCGGGTAGGTGTTCGTGCCGTCGTTGTAGGTCGTATTGGTGAAGGTGAAGGTCTCGACCCCGCAATCCCAGCTGCCGACGAAAGCATAGGGCTCGGACGGACCCGAGGGTTCGGAGACGCAGGCGGGCATGAGGAGGAGAAGCGGCAGGGCGAAGAGGCGAGGGGACATGGAAGGCTCCGCGAAAGGTTGACGCAAGCGTCAGGCGCGGAGCGGCCGTTGTCAATCGCTTCGATGGGAGCTGGAGCGGGTGAAGGGAATCGAACCCTCGTCGTAAGCTTGGGAAGCTTCTGCTCTACCATTGAGCTACACCCGCCTGAGCCCGGATTTAGCCATTCCGTGCGCGGATGGCAAGGCAGTTGCGGGCGGAAACGCACCGAGCGTCAGGGAGTGGTCGCGAAGATCGCCCGCAGCCGGTCCAGATCCAGGGCGCGACAGGTTTTGCCCTCAGGCTTGACGGTGGGCACGTCCTCGCCCGCGACGAGGGAATTGACCACGGCTTCTTCGATCGACTGGACGGCGGCGAGGTAAAGGTCGTCGAGGAGTTCGATGTTCAGCTCGGTCCGGGTGGTCAGGGCCGGGGCGAATTGCGGCATCGGGCCGGGATTCGCGGTCGAGAAGGCCAGGAAGATGTCGCCAGAATTGTTGCCCCCGGGCGTGCCGCCGCGCCCGATGCCGATGGCCGCCCGCTTGGCCACCTGGCGGAGGGCCAGACCGGACAGCGGGGCGTCGGTGGCGACGATCACGATGATCGAACCCATCTCTCCGGTGTAAAGCGCGTCTTCAGGGATCAGCCGGCCCACGGGTCGGCCAAGGATCGTGAGCCAGGGCCGGATGCCGTGGTTGGCCTGCACGAGGGCGGCCACGGTAAAGTCGTTTCCGCCCAGCGTGATGCGGCGGGACGAGGTGCCGGTGCCGCCCTTGAACTCGTAAGCGATCATCCCGTTGCCGCCCCCGGTGGAGCCTTCGGCGACCGGGCCAAAGCTCCGCGCCTCCAGCGCCGCGATGGCGTGTTCTGGCTGGACGTGGAGCGCGTTGATGTCGTTCAGGACACCGTCGTAGGTTTCGGCAACTACCGGCATCGCCCAGGTGTGTTCCTTGGCGAAATAATCGGCGTAATGGCCGATCATCCAGCGGGTGGCACCCGTATGTGCCGCGCCGACGCCATGGGTATTGGTGATCAGGATCGGCCCCAGGAAATAGCCCGCGTCGTTGATCCAGTGCGTCCCCGTCATCTCGCCATTGCCGTTCAGCGCATATTGCCCGGCCCAGACCGGCTGCGGCTCGGTGCCCGGGCGCGGCAGGATCGCGGTCACGCCGGTGCGCATCTTCCGGGACGGGTCGGTCAGGGTGCAGAAGCCGACGGCAACACCCGGCACATCGGTGATCGCGTTCAGGGGGCCGGGCGTGCCGGGAAAGGGCAGGCGCAGGTCGCGGGCGCGGGGTCGCGTCATGTCAGTCGGTCTTTCTGCTGCGAAGCCAAAGTCCCAGGGCGGCGATCACGATCGAGGCGAGGATGATCAGCGTGGCGATGGCGTTGATCTCGGGCTTCACGCCGCGGCGGATCATGCCGAAGATGAAGACGGGGAGCGTGGTGTCCCCGGTGCCCGAGATGAAATAGGTGATGACGAGGTCATCCATCGAGATCACGAAGGCCAGAAGCGCCCCGCCCATGATGCCAGGCGCAAGCTGCGGCAAGAGGACCTTGCGCAGCGTCACCCACTCGGACGCGCCAAGGTCGGCGGAGGCTTCCTCCAGCGCGGGGTCGATGCCGGCGATGCGGGCCTGAACGATGATGAAGACGTAAGAGGTCAGGAATGTGCAGTGGCCGATGATGATCGTCAGCATCGACAGGTTCATGCCGATGGTGACGAAGAAGATCAGCAGGCCGATGCCAAGGACGATGTCGGGCATCATCATCGGCAGCATCAGGAAACCATTGTAGAAGCCGCGCATCCGGAAGCGGTAGCGCGCCAATGCGATGGCGGTGGCGGTGCCGATCACGGTGGAGATCGTCGTGGTGAAAAGCGCAACCGTCAGCGAGGTGCGCAATGCCGCCAGCATCTGGTCGGTGCTTTCGACATAGGCCGCGCGGTTCGACACGTCGGTGGCGCGGTCCGACAGGCCGAGAAGGCCGGTGTACCAGTCGAAGGTGAAATGCTCCCAGATCATCATGTTGACCGGGTTCGAGTTGAACGAATAGCCGATGATGACGAAGAGGGGGGCGTAGATGAAGGCGAAGAAGGCCAGGGAAAAGGCCGTCAGTGCGGTCCAGCCGACAGGGTTACGCATGGCCACCTGCCTTTCTGGCACGGGTGACGGAGACCATGAGGACGGTCAGCACGACCGCCATGATGATCATCGACAGCGCCGAGCCAAAGGGCCAGTTGCGTGAGGAGAGGAACTGCTGTTCGACAAGATTGCCGATCATCAGGCCCTTCGCCCCGCCCAGCACGTCCGGCACGACGAAGTTGCCGACCGAGGGGATGAAGACGATGACCGCCCCGCCCATGATGCCGGGCAGGGTCTGCGGCAGGACCACTTTCCGGAAGGTCTGCACCCGGTTCGCGCCGAGGTCCAGCGACGCCTCGACTTGCGCGCGGTCGAGGTTGTCGACGGCGGCGTAGAGCGGCAGGAACATGAAGGGGATCATCACGTAGACCATGCCCAGGACGACGGCGGCAGGGGTGTAGAGGATCTCCAGCGGCTCAGAGATGAGGCCGGTCCAGAGGAGGGTGGAGTTCAGAAGGCCGGTGGGTTTCAGGATCAAGAGCCAGGCGTACAGCCGGACGATCAGGCTGCAAAAGAAGGGCAGGGTGATGAGGAACAGGAACACCAGCCGCCAGCGGTCGGACAACCGGCTGACCCAGAAGGCGACGGGGTAGCAGAGGACCAGGGTCAGAAGGACCGTGAGCGCGGCGAAGTAGAGTGAACGCCAGAGGATCTGCAGGTAGATCGGCTCGAAGACCTCGTTCAACCCGTCGGCCCAGCCGAAAATGCGGCCGTAGTTCCAGTGGTAGAAGGTCCACTCCACCCCGCCGTAAAGGCCGGGGGTGAGGAACGAGAACAGCGCGATGATGCAGAGCGGCAGGAGGAAGAAGACGCCAAGGAACAGCGTCACCGGGGCGAGAAGGACGCCCAGCACCACCGACTGACGCTTCAGTGCCATCACGCGGCCTCCAGCACGTGGACGCGGGACGGGTCGTGCGCGAGGTGGACGGTCGCCCCGGGTTCGACCCCCGCGGTGTCGCGGGCGATGACGCGAAGCTCGGGGCCGCCAGCCAGGGGCTGGACGAAGACGTAGAGGTCAGAGCCCAGGTAGACCGCGCGCGAGACGGTGCCGGGGATGCCGGTGGGGCCGAGGGTGAAGTCGGCCGGGCGCAGAATCGCAGTTACCTGTTCGCCCGGCTTGCGGCCGAAGGCGGGCAGGCGCAGTTCGACCCCGTCAGGGGTGCGGGCCAGCGCTTCGGCGCCGTCGATCCGGTCAACGGTCACGGGCAGAAGGTTGGTCTCGCCGATGAACTCGGCCACGAAGCGATTCTTCGGATGGCGGTAGATGTCGCGCGGGGTGCCGATCTGTTCGATCTGGCCTGCCCGCATGACCACAATCCGGTCGGACATGGTCAGCGCCTCTTCCTGGTCGTGGGTCACGAAGATGAAGGCGATGCCAAGGCTATGCTGCAGCGTCTTGAGTTCAAGCTGCATCTGCTGGCGCAGGTTCCGGTCCAGGGCCGAAAGGGGTTCGTCGAGGAGGAGAAGCCGCGGCTTGGCAATGATCGCCCGGGCGAGGGCCACCCGCTGCCGCTGCCCGCCGGACAACTGGCCGGGCTTTCGCGCGCCAAGGCCCGCAAGGCCGACCTTCTCCAAAGCTTCGGCCACCTGCGCTTCGCGCGCGGGTTTGGCGACCCCCGCCACCTCCAGCGCGTAGCCCACGTTCCGGGCCACTGTCATGTGGCCGAAGAGGGCGTAGCTTTGGAACACCGTGTTCACCGGGCGACGGAAGGGCGGCAGGCCGGTCAGGTCCGAGCCGCCAAGCCGCATCGTGCCGCTGTCCAGGGTCTCGAACCCCGAGATCGCGCGCAGAAGTGTGGTCTTGCCGCAACCCGAGGGGCCAAGAAGCGTCACGAATTCATTCGCGCCGACATCCAGACTGACCCCATCGAGGGCGGCCAGACGGCCACCCTCGGGCGTGACAAAACTGCGCCGAGCCTCACGGATTTCCAGCAGCGCCGACATTACTGCGCCGTGCGGATCGTGTTCCAGGCGCGGTCGTACAGTTTCAACGCGGCGCCGATGTCTTCAAAGATCTGCAGCCGGGCCATGGTGTCGGCGCCAACGTTGACGTTCGGGTTCGACTTGATCATCTCGGGCGTAAGATCGTTCGCCGGGATGTTCGGGGTGCCGTTGAACTGCTGGGCGACGTTCAGCGCGGCAATCTCGGGCTTGAGATAGAACTCCATGAACTTCATCGCCGCATCCTTGTTCGGCGCGGAAGCCAGCACACAGATGTTTTCCTGATACATCGTGCCGCCCTCGGCCGGGATGATGTACTTGATGTTCGGCGTCTCGGTGAAGAAGACGTTGCCGCCGACAAAGAAATGCCCGGCCGCGATGTCGCCCGAGGCCAGCATAGGCGGCACTTCGTAGGTGAAGGCGTTGACGGCGGCCTTGTGGGCCAGGACATAATCGGCGGCGGCCTGCACTTCGGCCGGGTCGGCGCTGTTGACCGAGGTGCCGTTCATGATGTGGCCGATCGCCAGCACTTCGCGCATGTCGTCCAGAAGCGTGATCTTCGCCCCGGTCTTTTCCGGGATCGCGAAGAAATCGGCCCAACCGGTGATCGGGCCGGTGATGTCTTCGTTGTAGAAGATGCCCACGGTGCCCCAGGCGTAGGGCAGGCAGTATTCCGACGCCGGGTCCTCCTTGGCGCGCAGGAATGCGGGGTCGATGTTGGCAAAGTCGGGGTGCGCGTTAATGCCGGTCTTTTCCAGAAGCCCCAGCTTGATCATGATGTCGTTCATGTGGACCGAGGGGAAGACGATGTCATACCCCGTCGCGCCGGCCTGGATCTTCGCCAGCATCTCTTCGTTCGAGGAATAGGTGTCCAGGGTCACCGCGATGCCGGTTTCCTCGGTGAACTTCGTCAGGACTTCGGGGTTGATGTAGTCGCCCCAGTTGTACAGCGCGAGCGTGCCTTCGGCCTGCGCCATGCCTGCGACAAGGGCGAGGGCGGATGCCAATCCAAGTGCCTTCATGATCTTCT
>LNFM01001624.1_pt1 | contig 87483 bp, 82 predicted proteins | sample 596031 | NCBI WGS metagenome assembly LNFM01 (sample SAMN04254537, study PRJNA301005) | activated carbon metagenome | isolation source: dual media filters at the Ann Arbor, Michigan drinking water treatment plant | place: USA: Ann Arbor | reverse complement strand
CCAAGAAACACCAGGTGATCGAGGGCAAGGGCGTCCTCAACAACCGGATTTCGGAGTACCTGTTTCAGCACCTCAACGACATCGGGGTGCCGACCCATTTCATCCGCCGCCTCAACATGCGCGAGCAGTTGATTCGGGAGGTCGAGATCGTGCCGCTCGAGGTGGTGGTGCGGAATGTGGCGGCGGGTTCGCTGTCGCAGCGCCTCGGCATCGAGGAGGGCACCCAGCTGCCGCGCTCGATCATCGAGTTCTATTACAAGAACGACCAGCTCAATGACCCGATGGTCTCCGAAGAGCACATCACGGCGTTCGGCTGGGCCACGCCGCAGGAAATCGACGACATCATGGCGCTCGCCATCCGCGTCAACGACTTCCTCACCGGCTTGTTCTTGGGCATCGGCATCCGCCTGGTCGATTTCAAGATGGAATGCGGACGGCTGTTCGAGAACGAGATGATGCGGATCATCGTCGCCGATGAGATCTCGCCGGACTCATGCCGGCTGTGGGACATCAAGTCGAACGAGAAACTCGACAAGGACCGCTTCCGCCGCGACCTCGGCGGGCTCCTGGAAGCCTATACCGAAGTGGCGAAGCGGCTCGGCATCCTGATGGAGAACGAGCGGCCGGCCGGTACCGGTCCGGTGCTGGTGAAGAGCTAAGCCACGTCATTCCGGGGCGCGGGCGCAGACCGCGAACCCGGAATCTATCTAGAGAGAGCTTTGCGCGAGATTCCGGATCGACCCGCTGCGCGGCCCGTCCGGAATGACGAGGTTGAAATGAAGGCACGCGTTACTGTTACGTTGAAGTCGGGCATTCTCGATCCGCAGGGCAAGGCCATCGAAGGCGCGCTGAAATCGCTTGGCGTCGATGGCGTCGCCAGCGTCCGCCAGGGCAAGGTGTTCGACATCGAGCTGGCGGGCGCCGACAAGGCCAAGGCCGAGGCGGCATTGAAGGATGCCGCCGACAAGCTGCTGGCGAATACGGTGATCGAGAATTATCGGGTTGAGCTGCTGGGCTAGGGATGAGCGAGATATCCATTCAACAGATTCACGCAGTTGCTTTGGATGTCTTGTGTTCACTCGATCGACTTGAAAATTCCGTCGATGAACTTCTGCTCGAGATGCACGCAGTTAATCGCGAAGCATCGGAAACCAAGCAGTCTTGTGAGAGAGCGCGACAATTGAAGGCCGTATCGGAATGAAATCAGCCGTTCTCGTCTTCCCCGGCATCAACCGCGAGCGCGATATGGCGCGGGCGCTGAAACTCGTTTCCGGCCAGGAGGCGGCAATGGTCTGGCATGCCGAGACTTCGCTGCCGAAGGGAACGGATCTGGTGGTGGTGCCCGGCGGGTTTTCCTACGGCGATTATCTTCGCTGCGGCGCGATCGCTGCGCGCGCCCCCGTAATGGACGCGGTGCGCAAATACGCGGCCGATGGTGGCCTCGTGCTCGGCGTCTGCAACGGTTTCCAGATCCTGTGCGAGGCGGGGCTCCTGCCAGGCGTGCTGATGCGCAATGCGAAGCTGAAATTCATCTGCAAGGATGTGCACCTGCGGGTCGAGCGCTCGGATACGCCGTTCACGCGCGGCTACAATGCCGGCCAGGTCATTCGCGTGCCGGTCGCGCATGGCGAAGGCAATTACGAGGCCGATGAGGAGACGGTGAAGCGGCTCGAGGGCGAGGGGCGGGTGCTCTACCGGTATTGCACCCCCGAGGGCGTCGTCGACGAGGCTTCCAATATCAACGGCGCCGCGCAGTCGATCGCCGGCATCGTCAACGAGCGCGGCAACGTGCTCGGCATGATGCCGCACCCGGAAAACCACGTCGAAGACATCATGGGCTGCACCGACGGCCGCGGCCTGTTCGCGGGCCTTGCCGCGCATCTGCAAAAAGCGGCGTGAATTTGTTTGCGGCAAAGCTGGCGCCGGAGCGAACTGGCCCATGAAAAAAAGCCCCGCGATGCGGGGCTTTTTGTTATCTGCCGGTAGGCGCCGGCGTCAGGGTCGAGCCGCTGGGCGAGGGATTGATATTGGTGCTGCCCGAGGGATTCAGCCCGCTGGCTCGTCCGGCCGCAGCGCTGCCCGCGTCGTTTGACATGCCGCTGCTCGGCGCAGTTGTCGAGCTCCCTGTTGTCGTTCCGCTGGGGGAAGATCCGGCCGTCGTGCCGCCCGTACCCGATCCGCTGCCGCTGGAGGTGCCGCCAGATTGCGCGAAGGCGAAACCGCCTGGGAGTGTCAGCGTGGCCGCCAAGGCCAATGTTGCGAGTTTCATGATTGATCCTTTCCTGATGCGTCCATAGCCAACGAGGCTTGCGCGCTTTGCGTTCCAAAGCTCCGATCACGGTTGGTTGCTGTTCCCTCGAAGATGTCACTGGCCACCATCCGGAAGTTGCAATTGCAATCGGTCGGGCCAAATTGCGGAATCTTTGTTCAACTGCGGAAAAGCGGCTGGCCTGAAACTTGCTCGTATTTCTCCTGATCCCACACGCGGATTTTTCGATCGTCGGACGGAGATAAACGATGCCCATTCGCAAGGCTTCCTGCGCGGCTGCGCTGTTGACCGCGCTGCTGTCGTCGCATTCGGCGACGGCCGAAACCACGCTGCGCATCGCCATGACGGCGTCCGATATCCCGACGGCGACAGGGCTGCCCAACAACGGTTTTGAGGGCATGCGTTTCCTCGGCTATCCGATCTTCGAGGGACTGGTGCTGTGGGATTTGACGAAAACCGACAAACTGGCGGGCTTGCGTCCGGGGCTTGCGGAGAAATGGGAGCAGGACCCGGCCGACAACAAGACCTGGATTTTCCATCTGCGCCGCGGCGTGAAATTCCACGACGGCACGGACTTCAACGCCGATGCCGTGATCTGGAATCTTGATCGCTATTTCAACAACAACAGCCCGCAATTCGAGCCGCCGAGTTCGGCGATGTCGCGGGCGCGCGTGCCGATCATGGGGTCGTACAAGAAGGTCGATGACCATGCCGTCGCGATCACCACGACCAAACCGGCCTCGTATTTCCCGTACATGGCGGTCTATCTCCTGTTCACCTCGCCGGCGTCGTTCGAGAAGGCCGGAAAGGAATGGGCCAAGGTCGCGACCTTGCCGGCGGCCGGCACCGGGCCGTTCCGCATCACCAAAATCGTGCCGCGGCAGGAGGCAAATCTGGCGCGCTTCGACGGCTATTGGGACACGAGCAGAAAAGCGAAGGTCGACAATGTCGTGCTGATGCCGATCCCCGAGGCAAACTCGCGATTGGCCGCGCTACGCTCAGGCCAGGTCGACTGGATCGAGGTGCCGCCGCCCGATGGCCTCGCGTCGCTTAAGTCGGCGGGTTTCACCGTCACCACCGGCTCCTACCCGCATGTCTGGCCGTGGTTCTACAACATCGGCGCGACCAACAGCCCGTTCAAGGACGTCAAGGTCCGCCAGGCGCTGAACTATTGCATCGATCGGGATGGACTGGTGTCGCTGCTCAACGGGACGGCGGAGCCCTCGGTCGGCTGGCTCAAGGCCAGCGATTCCGATTTTGGCTCGCCGATCAATCGCTACAAGTACGATCCCGCCAAGGGCAAGGCGCTGCTCGCTGAAGCCGGCTACACGGCGGCAAAGCCGCTCTCGTTCAAGGCGATGATCTCGAATTCCGGTTCGGGGCAGATGCTGCCGCTGCCGATGAACGAATTCTTGCAGCAGAACCTCAAGGAGGCCTGCAGCGTCAACGTCGAATTCAACGTGACCGAATGGCAGGTGCTGTTGACCGCCGCCCGCGCCACGCCCGACGCCCCGAACCTGCAGGGCGCCATGGCGCTCAATATCAGTTCGCCATCCTCCGATGCCGGCGTCATGGCGCGCTATTTCTCGTCAGCCAATTTTTCGCCGAACGGGTTCAATTTCGAGCAGTGGAAGGACGATGACTTTGACGATGCGCTGAAGACGATTTCGGAATCAACCGATCCGAAGGTGATCTCGGCGGCCTATCGCAAGGCGCATGAGCGCCTCGTCGACAACCCGCCATGGCTCTTCATCGTCCACGATCTCAACCCGCGCGCAATGAGCACGAAGGTGAAGGGTTTCGTTTCGCCGCAATCGTGGTTTGTCGATCTGACGCTGGTGAGCGTGCAATAGGCGGGCAGGTGAAGCGGTTTACCGGGAACGCAGCCGGTTGATCCACTTGCCATAGCTATCGGCCGGAATGGTCATGGCCGCAACACCCGCCATGACCAGCACCAGGCCGAGCGCCAGATTGGTCGGGACGGACTCGCCCAGCAGCAGCACCGACAGGCCGACGCCGATCGGAATCCGCAGGTAGCCTTGTGCGTTGGTGGTCAGCGTGCCGAGCCGCGATAGGCACATATAGAAAAGCATCAGTCCGAAGGCGCTGGAGAAGATCCCCATCGCCACGGTGGCGACCAGCGCTTCGGTCGTGGGCCGCAAGGTCCAGGGATGATCGACGATCAGCGATACCGGCAGCAGCAGGAGCCCGCCGAACAGCAGCGAACCGGCGGCCACCACCATCGGGTCGTAATCGGTCAGCCGCAGCCCGAAGATCGTGGCGCACGCAAACGATATGGTCGCGAGCAGGATGACGATCTCGGCAAAGATATTGGCGTCGAGCGCGCTGAGCGCGTCGAGGCCGATGATCACGGCTGTCCCGGCAAGACCCAGAATCGCGCCGATGAGCTTTAACAACGTCGCCGGCTCGTGCCGCGTGATGCCCCAGGTGATCAGGAACGCGAAGATCGGCGTCGTCGAGGCCAGCACCACGGTGGGCGCCGCCGCGACGTATTGCTGCGCCCATGTGATCAGCAGAAACGGAAACGTCGAATTGATGGTCTGTTGTTGCGCGAACAATTTCCACGCCCGCGCGTCGGTGGGAAGCGAAAGCCCGCGGGCGCGCAGGATGACCAGCAGGAACGCCGCGGCAATCAGCGAGCGTGCCGAGATGAAGGTGATCGGCGGGATGGTACCGAGGCCGATCTTGGTCAGCGGATAGGTCGAACTCCAACAGCACGCCAGCGCGAGCAGCAGCAGATAGTCGCGCCAGCCGCGCCGGGCTTTTGGCGCGTCAGGTGGCAACGCTGGCCGTGCCAGTCGGCTTCTTCCACTTCACGCGCTTGATGGCGCCGGAGAAAGTGAACAGCGAACGCTCCCCCGATTTCAGGACGCCGCGCAGGAAGATCAGCGAGCCGCCGGCGCGGGTGATCTCACCCTCGCATTCGACCAGTTCGCCCTCCTGTGCCGCGTCCAGGAATTCGCAGGAAAAAGATACCGTCACGCCCGGTCCCTGCAGCACCGACGAGGCGATCGCAAACAGGCAGTAGTCGGCGAACGACATGAAGCAGCCGCCATGGACGTTGCGCATGCCGTTGAGGTGCTTCTTCTCGACGCGGAACGCGCATTGCACTTTGCCGTTCTCGTCCATCCGGTGCCAGAAAGGGCCGTTATGGGTCTCAAAGCTGTCGCGGGTCCAGGTTCGCCAGCCCTCGAATTCGCCCTCGGTTTGGACGTGCAGATCGGGGCGGCGGTGAAATGCGTTTTGGGGGAGCTCGTTCACTAAAAATGGCCTTCAATTGGATGTTTCCGCTCTTAAATCTGATCCGGGAAGGATGTGCAAACGCCGATCCCGCAGGGCCCCCTTCGCAAAGCTCTGGACAGGGCCGAAATGCGCCATAAAAGGCCTTTTCGGCCCCTGTTGATCTCCCTATTAAGGCACCCATGAACGAGCCCCAGATCACCCCCGAACTCGTCGCCAGCCATGGTCTCAAGCCCGACGAGTATGAGCGCATCCTCAAGCTGATCGGGCGGGTGCCGAGCTTCACCGAGCTCGGGATTTTCTCGGCGATGTGGAACGAGCACTGCTCATACAAATCCTCGCGCATCCATCTGCGGGGCCTGCCGACCAAGGCGCCGTGGGTAATCCAGGGACCGGGCGAGAACGCCGGTGTGATCGATATCGGCGACGGCCAGGCGGTCGTGTTCAAGATGGAGAGCCACAACCACCCGAGCTACATCGAGCCGTACCAGGGCGCGACGACGGGCGTCGGCGGCATTCTGCGCGACGTGTTCACGATGGGCGCACGGCCGATCGCCTGCCTCAACGCGCTCTCTTTCGGGGCGCCCGAGCATCCGAAGACGCGCCATCTGGTGTCGGGCGTGGTGGCCGGTGTCGGCGGCTACGGCAATTCGTTCGGCGTGCCGACCGTCGGCGGCCAGGTGCGTTTCCACACCCGCTATGACGGCAACATCCTGGTCAATGCGATGGCGGTCGGCCTCGCCGAGACCGACAAGATCTTCTATGCGGCGGCATCGGGCGTGAACATGCCGATCGTCTACCTCGGCTCCAAGACCGGCCGGGACGGCATCCACGGCGCCTCGATGGCGTCGGCCGAGTTCGACGACAATTCCGAGGAGAAGCGGCCGACCGTGCAGGTCGGCGATCCCTTCGCCGAAAAGCTGCTGCTGGAGGCCTGCCTCGAGATCATGGAAAAAGGCTGCGTGATTGCGATCCAGGACATGGGTGCGGCCGGGCTGACATGCTCGGCGGTCGAGATGGGCGCCAAGGGCGATCTCGGCGTCGACCTCATTCTGGACAGCGTGCCGACGCGTGAAACCGGCATGAGCGCCTACGAGATGATGCTCTCGGAAAGCCAGGAGCGCATGCTCATGGTGCTCAAGCCGGAGAAGGAAAAAGAGGCCGAGGCGATCTTCACGAAGTGGGGGCTCGATTTCGCGATCGTCGGCTGCACTACGCCAAGCAAGCGCTTCGTGGTCAAGCATGGCGGCGACGTCATGGCCGACCTGCCGATCAAGGAACTCGGCGACGAGGCGCCGCTCTACGACCGGCCGCATGTCGCGTCCGCGCCGTTGCCGGTCGTGCACGCGCGCGAAGTGGAGCCGCCGCTCGGCATCTCGGCGGCGCTGGAAAAACTGATCGCAACGCCGGAGCTGTGCTCGAAGCGCTGGGTCTGGGAGCAGTACGATCACGTCATTCTCGGCAATACCGTGCAGCGTCCCGGTGGCGACGCGGCGGTCGTGCGTGTCGAGGACGGACCGAAGGGGCTCGCGCTCACCGTCGACGTGACGCCGCGCTACTGCGAGGCCGATCCATTCGAGGGCGGCAAGCAGGCCGTCGCAGAGGCCTGGCGCAACATCACCGCGGTCGGCGGCCGTCCGCTGGCGATCACGGACAACCTCAACTTCGGCAATCCGGAGCGCCCCGAGATCATGGGCCAGTTCGTCGGCTGCCTGAAGGGTATTTCCGAGGCCTGCCGCACGCTCGACTTCCCGGTCGTGTCGGGCAACGTCTCGCTCTACAACGAGACCAATGGCCGCGGCATCCTGCCGACGCCCTCGATCGGCGGCGTTGGTCTGCTCGACGACTTCACCAAATCGGCAACGCTGGCCTTCAAGGCGGCCGGCGAAGCCATCCTGCTGATCGGCGACACCCAGGGCTGGCTTGGGCAGTCGGTGTACCTGCGCGATGTCTGCGGCCGCGAAGAGGGCGCGCCGCCGCCGGTTGATCTGGCGGCCGAAAAGCGCAATGGCGACGTCGTCCGGGGCATGATTCACGCCGGCACCGCGACCGCGGTGCATGACGTCTCCGACGGCGGGCTCTTGGTTGCGCTGGCGGAGATGGCGATAGCAAGCGGCATCGGCGCACAGCTACTGGCGGCGCCGAGCGCGACCGTGCCGCATGCGTACTGGTTCGGCGAAGACCAGGCGCGCTACATCGTGACGGTGCCTGCCGCGGATGCCGGCCTGGTGCTGGCCAAGATGAAGGGTGCGGGCGTTCCCTGCGCGCGGATCGGCACCACGGGCGGCGACGTGATTGCCGTTGCGGGCGAGGCGGAGGTCGCGGTGGGGTCGCTTCAGTCGGCTTTCGAGCACTGGCTGCCGGCCTATATGAACGGCAAGGCGTCGTAACAAATTCAACGTCATTCCGGGTTGGATGCTATGCATCGCCCCGGAATGACGGGCAACTACAAGACCTTGCTCGCGCCCGGAATCTGCCGTAACGCGCGCGTCAGTGCCCAGCTGAACGCGACCGTCAGCACGAACCCGACTGTCGCCTTGACGATGGCCGGCAGGTCGTAGTCGAACAGCCAGTATTGCAGCCATAGCGCGATCGGGTAGTGCACCAGGAACATGCCGTAGGCATCCGCCTGCATCGGATCGAGCAGTTTGGCTGAGCCTGACTGCCTGAACCTCTGGAAAAAGGCCAGGATCAGAAACATGACGGCGACGCTGAAGACCGTGAAGCAGATGGCATAGAGCGCTTCATACCAGTTCGGCAACGGCGACGGGTTGCCCAGTATTTCGCGCTTGATGAAGATAAGCCCCCACAGCAGGCAATACGGAACGATCGCCAGCACCATCCAGTCCCAGCTCACCTTTGCCATCCGGCCGTCTACAGCGAGCAGCCCCCGGTCCATTGCCGCAACGCCGATGCCGGCGCCGAAAAAGAAGTAGCTCGCATAGAGCATGACGCGCCCGTGCTGGACCGAGAACGGCCCGAACTCGAACCAATTGCTTGGGCCATAGATCATCAGCCCGGGAACGTAGAACGCAGCGGTGACGGCCAGCATGACCGCGAAGAACTCCGCGGGCCGGCGTCGGCCGCGCAGCGAGAGGCGATTGATCGGATCGAGCAGGTTGGGCGACAGCCGGTACAGCAGGCAGGCAACCAGGTCGAAGGCGAACAGAACCCAGAGAAACCAGATCGGCCCGCTCGGCCACGGACCTTTCGTGATCATATTCCACCAAAACTCCGAAAAGCCGATTTCGGGATGGTGTCGCAGCGAGATCGCGTAATAGGCGAGCGGAATCACCGTGAACGCGCAGATCACGAACGGGAGGCCAAGCCGGAGCAGGCGGTCCGCCATATAGTTCGCCGCGCCCTTCCGGGCGATCCCGGACCAGGCGAACAGCCCCGACAGGAAAAAGAACATCGCCATGAAGAAGCTGTCGGTGGCGAGCACGATCATGTCGAAGCCGAAGAAGTACTTCGGATCGGTGTGGCCGAAATAGGTGTAGGGGATCACGGCGTGATGCAGCAGCACCACCAGCGTCAGGAAGGTGCGGGCGCGGTCGAGCGACAGGTTGCGCGATTTTGCCTTGGGTACTGCGCCCGCGTCGGCCTGCCCCACGGCGGAAATCGATGTCATGCGCGTCTCCCAGCCAGACTCGTGGTGTCGGATGTTGCAGACGGGAACCCGACTCAGCAAGTCTTACGACGCAGCGTGCGGCCGTGCAGCAAATTCTTTGGATCAGGCTCTCAGGCGACTTCCTCGATCGTCACCTTGTCCGGATAGAACGCCAGATGCCCGGCGATCTCGGCCATGGCCGGAAATGGCGTTTCATAGGTCCAGATCGAATTTTCGATGCTTTTGCCGTTGGCGTTGATGCTGAAATAGTTCGCATCACCCTTGTAGGGGCAGTGCGTCGTCCGTTCGGTGCGGGCCAGCAGCGCCATGTTGGCGTCCTCGCGCGGCACATACTGCACCGCCGGATAACTGGCTTCCTTCAGGGTCATGGCACGGGTGGTGTCGGCGATGACGATTCCGCCGACGGAGACCCGGACGCGCTTCGGATTTGCCGTAATCGTGATCGGATGGTCGGGACCGGGAAGTTTCATGGTTCTGGGCCTCTTTTTGGGTCAGCCCGAAATGATCGGGCGCGACCGGATCTCACGGTGTCAAACGGTTGGACCGGGGATATAGTGTTGCAAGGCGTGACCTAGAAGAGCGTACGCGCTAGGTTTGGCTATCACGGCCGCGCGAGCGGGCCATGATTTGAAACCGGGCCGTGACGAGAAACACCTGACGGAGACGTGCTGGATGCCGATGGACGCCCACGATATCGAATCGATGATCAAGGCAGCTATCCCCGATGCTGAGGTGACGATCCGCGATCTCGCAGGCGACGGCGACCATTACGCCGCGACCGTGATCTCGGAATCCTTCCGCGGCAAGTCACGCGTTCAGCAGCACCAGATCGTCTACCAGTCGCTCAAGGGGCAGATGGGCGGGGTGCTGCACGCGCTGGCGCTGCAGACCGGGGTACCTGGCGGACCCGGGGTACCGGAAAGCTAGCTTCCGGCGGGCGGCAGCGAGGGGCACACCGATGACCGGCAGTTCACACGGCGCGATGTATCGCGAGATCGCGCCGCACCGGCACCACCGCGTGACGTATGCCGAGCTGTTCTTCGATCTCGTCTTCGTCTTTGCGGTCACGCAAATCGCGCACACGCTGCTGGCCCATTTTACGCCACTGGGCGTATTGCAGGTCACGCTGCTGTTTCTCGCGGTGTGGTGGGTCTGGGTCTTTACCACCTGGATCACCAACTGGCTCGATCCCGAACAGACCCCGGTCCGCCTGCTGCTGTTTGCGATGATGCTTGGCGGGCTGGTGCTGTCGACCTCGATCCCGACGGCATTCGACGGTCGCGGGTTGTGGTTCGCCATTGCCTACGCCGCGATGCAGGTCGGCAAGACGGTCTTTCTCTGGGTCTCGACGCCGCCGCAGCGGATGTCGGCGCGGATGAACGCCATTCGCATCACCGCATGGCTGTCGATGTCGGCCGTTTTCTGGATTGCCGGCGGGTTGGCGGAGGGCCAATGGCGGCTGGTACTGTGGGCGATTGCGCTCGTCATCGAATACATGTCGCCGGCAGTGCGGTTCTGGATTCCCCGATACGGCCCGTCCTCGGTCGCGGATTGGGTGATCGAAGGCGGCCACATGGCCGAACGCTGCGCGCTTTTCGTCATCATTGCACTGGGCGAATCCGTCATCGTTACCGGTGCGACGTTTTCAGGGCTTGCCTGGTCGGCGGAAAACGTGACCGCATTCGTCTCGGTGCTCGGTGGAAGCATCGCGATGTGGTGGATCTACTTCCACAAGGGTGCGGAAGCCGGCTCCGAGGAGATTTCGAAATCGAGCGAGCCTGGAAGGCTGGCGCGGCTCGCCTATACCTATCTCCACATGCCGATCATCGCCGGCATCATCATTTGCGCGGTGGCGGACGAGCTCGTGCTGAAACACCCAGGCGGTCATTCCGACCTCAAGACGGTGATCAGTTCAATCGGCGGTCCCTTGCTGTTCCTGGTCGGAACGATCCTGTTCAAGTACAGCTTTCGCGGCTTTCTTCAGCTCTCGCACGGCTTCGGCATCATTGCGCTCTGCCTGCTCGCCTGGTTTGCAAGCGAGCTGCCGCCGCTGATGCTGTCGATCCTGACCACCGCGATCATGATCGTGGTTGCGGTATGGGAATCGATTTCGCTCCGGTCCCCTGCGCACAAATAGCCGCGCGCGCGCAGTTTTGCGGCGCGCCCGTTATCGCCCCGATTGTGCTGAAAAGAGCAGGCTATTTCCGTTCGACGACGTTTCGCAGGACGATATCGGAGAGCTTGACGACAAGCTCCCGAAGTCTGGCATTCTCCTCGACGAGCGATACCCGCTCGATGTCGTCCTCATCCCAGGCGGCATCTTCGCGAACAGACGACGCGCTGGAGCGCTGCTTCCCATTGGTCGCTGGATACGCGTTCCCCATTACTGACACCCCTGGCACAAACTCCCCCGAGCCAAGCGTGTGCAGAGACTCGGCTGAGTCCGCGTCAAAATTTGGACGGTTCGAAGGGCAAACCGCAGCCGAGATGCAGCGAATTGCGGGCGGAATCAAAAAACATAAAGATGAAGATTTGTTAAGAAGTTTGTTTATAGTGCGCCCCGGCAGGTGCGTTGACGCGCGGCGGCGTTAGTACCTTCCTCCATCGTTTGACCAGCGCGATCACTCAGTGCCCACGGGGACCGTGGTTGGGAATGCGTGCCTATGAAACAAAGTGAAGCTAGAATATTGATCATCAGCGAATGGGACCGATGGATTTCAACGCAGGCCGTCGGGCAGGACGGACCCACCGGAAAAGATTCGTTGAAGTTCTTTCACGAACTCCAGGACGTCGGATCGTCGCTGCTGGATTTTCAGTCCCGCGGGCAGGACAAATGGCGCATCATCCATGCATGGTTGCTGGACGCGGAACGGTTGTCAGACGACTGGATATCCATCGCGCCCAGGATCGTGCCGACCCGCAGGCCGCGGCCGGTTCGCAGGCGATTCAGCGCCAAGGCGTGAATCGAAAAGGCCTGACTCAACAAGGCCAAACCTCGCAGGGCTGAAACAGGAGGCGTAACGACAGGCGCCGGTGCGCGTGTCGTTACCGCGGCTTCAGTCCGAGGCCACCAGCGCGTGCACGGAAAACATCTGGTCCGGATCGGTCCAGGATTCCCGCACCGACCAGCCCGAGCCGCGCGCCAGCGCAGTAAAGCGATCGAGGCTGTATTTGTAGCTCGACTCGGTATGAATGCTTTCTCCGGGGCGGAACGAAAAATTCCGTCCAAGAATGCGCACGGTCTGCGCCTTCTTGGCGATCAGATGCATCTCGATCCGATGGCGCTCCCGATTGTAGATCGAGCGATGCATGAACGCGGAAACGTCGAAATTGCCGCCGAGCTCGCGGTTGATACGCACCAGCACATTGAGATTGAATTTCGCGGTGACGCCGGCGGCATCGTTATAGGCGTCGTACAGCACGCGCTCGTTCTTTTCGAGATCGACGCCGATGATCATCAGCGCGCCCTCTCCGAGAATCGCGCGCGCGCTGCGCAGGAAAGCGTGCGCCTCGTGAGGCTCGAAATTGCCGAGCGTCGATCCCGGGAAGAATCCCACCTTGGGCATGCCTGCGATTTCGGCCGGCAGCTCGAATGGCGCGGTGAAGTCGGCGGCGACCGGATAAACGCCGAGGTCGGGGAAATCCTTGCGCAAGCCGCCGGCCTGCGCGTTGAGGAAGTCGGCGGAGATATCGACCGGGACGTAGGCGCTGAAATCGCATTGCTCCAGCAGCAGGCGGACCTTGGTGGTTGCGCCGGCGCCGAACTCCACCAGTGCCGCGCCTTTCGGAATGATGTGCGCGATCTCCCCCCCGCGACTGCGCAGGATGCTGAGCTCGGTGCGGGTCGGATAATATTCCGGAAGAACCGTGATCTGCTCGAACAGCTCCGAGCCCACGCTGTCGTAGAAATATTTCGGCGACAGCCGCTTCGGAAATTGCGACAGGCCGCCGATCACGTCTCCGGCGAACGCCGACGTCTGCTCATCGAGCTGGTACGTTTGGGCCAAAGCGGCGGCATGCACATTCATGATACTCTCCAGAACGCGCTTACCGGCGCGCCTACTACTGATGGGGAATGTCAGGCGTAATCGGCGAGGCGTAACCCCGTAAATTGCCAGCGGTGGTGTGGATAGAAGAAGTTGCGGTAGGTGATACGGCTGTGGCCGGCCGGAGTTGCAATCGAGGAGCCGCGCAACACCAGCTGGTTGACCATGAACTTGCCGTTGTACTCGCCGAGCGCGCCCTCGACGGCACGGTAGCCGGGGTAGGGCGAATAGGAGCTGCGGGTCCACTGCCAGACGATGCCGAAGGCGTCGTTCAACTGGCCGGCGCGGGCGGCGACTTCCCATTCCATCTCGGTCGGCAGATGCCGTCCGGCCCAGCGCGCGAACGCGTCCGCCTCGTAATAGCTGACATGGCTGACCGGGGCGGAGGGATCGACCGGCTGCAATCCGCCGAGCGTCATGATCCGCCATTCGCCATCGACCTGGCGCCAGTGGCCGGGCGCCTGCCAGCCCTCGTTGTTTACAGTGGCAAAGCCGTCCATCAGCCACAGCGTGGCCGTGCCGTAGCCGCCGTCCTGCATGAAGGCGAGCCATTCGGCATTGGTCACGAGGTTGCGGGCGAGTTTGACCGGGCCGACCAGAGCGCGGTGCGCAGGCTTTTCATTGTCAAAATGGAAACTGTCGTCGGTGTGCCCGACCGTGTGAATGCCCTCATTCAGGGCAACCCACTCCTCCGCCGTACGCTGCGACACCGGGAAGCGCCATGCCGGATCGTAAGCCGGCGGAATCGGGTTCTGCGCAAAAGCATGCAGGATATCCGTCAGCATCAGTTCCTGGTGCTGCTGCTCGTGGTTGAGTCCGACCTCGACCAGCGGGGCGAGTTTCGCCAAGCGCTCCTCGTCGGTGGTCTGGAAGAACTTGACCACGGCGGCATCAACATGCCGGCGATAGGCGGTGACTTCGTCGGCGCTCGGACGAGTCAGGTGGCCGCGCTGGTGGCGGGCGTGACGGGGACCTGCGCTGACGTAGTAGGAATTGAACAGAAACGCGTAGTCGGGATGGAACGGCTGATAGCCCTCGCAGTGCTCGCCGAGCAGGAATTGCTCGAAGAACCAGGTGGTATGGGCGCGATGCCACTTGGCCGGGCTGGCGTCCGGCATCGACTGGATCAACTGATCCTCGGGACTCAAAGGGGCGGCGCGCCGCTCGGTCTCGCCTCGGACGGCCAGATAGGCCTCCACCAAATTCTGGGCGAGGGTGCCGGAATCGGAGAAAAGTGACCGGGCAGGGACGGCGATCGCGGCTGCGGATACTGGTTTCGACACTGATATCTCCGATCAGGGGAGAGAACGTTAGCCCGGCAAACTGGTTCCTGGCGGACAGTCCGTCCTAGATAGGGGTTCCTGTCCGGGAAAAAACCCTCCGTTTGGTATGATATTGATGCCGTCAGACTATGAGGGACCCGTGTCTTCGGGGGCTTGCCGGGACCCGCGCATGCCAGATCCCCGCCATTTTACTTTGGATGCACAACGGTTTGGGCTACATATATGGACAGTACCGGGTTAGATGGGACGAGCCGGCCCGTCATGCGAAGCCGCAGGGGCTGGGCCCCAAGAGGAAGCAAATATGAGCATTGAGCAATTCATCGACAACGAAGTGAAGTCGAACGACGTCGTGCTGTTCATGAAGGGAACGCCGCAATTTCCGCAGTGCGGTTTCTCCGGTCAGGTGGTTCAGATCCTCGACCACGTCGGCGTCGGCTACAAGGGTCTGAACGTTCTCGAGTCCGCCGACCTCCGCAACGGCATCAAGACCTATTCGAACTGGCCGACCATTCCGCAGCTCTACGTCAAGGGCGAGTTCGTCGGCGGTTGCGACATCATCCGCGAGATGTTTCAGGCCGGCGAATTGCAGCAGCTGTTCACCGACAAGGGCGTCACCGTCAGCGCGGCGGCCTCAGCCTGAGCGCGACCCCGCGCCTGATCGGCGAGGCGCGGCTCGAAGTCATCGTTGCCGATATCACCACGCTCAGCGTTGACGCCATCGTCAACGCCGCGAATTCGTCGCTCCTTGGCGGGGGCGGCGTCGATGGCGCGATCCATCGTGCGGCAGGGCCGGAGCTCGTGGCCGAGTGTCGCACGCTCCGCGGCTGCAAGACGGGTGACGCCAAGATCACCCGCGGTTACCGCCTGCCGGCCAGGCACGTGATCCACACGGTGGGGCCGGTGTGGAATGGCGGTACGCTCGGCGAGGATGATCTGCTTTCGTGCTGCTATCGCCGCTCGATCGAGCTCTGCCAGATGTACGGGCTGGCGACCGTGGCCTTTCCAGCGATTTCAACCGGTATCTATCGCTTCCCGGCCGAACGTGCGGCCGGCATTGCGGTTGCCACCATTGCCGATGCGCTGTCGTTGGCACCCTCGGTAAGTCGCGTCATATTCTGTTGCTTCTCTCCTGACAGCGGCCGATTGCATGAAGAGGCTGTAGCGGCGCTTGGCCGCCCTTGCGCCAACTGAGGCCACAGCTACACTCTCCGGCGAGTTCCGGAGGGGTCCAATGAATTCACGTCGATTGTGGCGCGCGGCGATTTGCGGCGCGCTGATGCTGGCGGCAGCGCCAGAGGTCCGCGCGGAAGGCACGTTCGATATGCCCGCAGGCGCCCGTTTCAACAAGGACAAGCTCGCGAAGATCACCGAGTTCTTCAAGAACGAGGTGGCGACCGGGAAGATCGCCGGCGCCAACGTCCTGATCCAGCAGCACGGCAAGCCGGTCTATCACGAAACCTTCGGCGTGCAGGACGTGGTGTCCAAGGCGCCGATCAATGACAAGACCATCTTCCGCCTGTCTTCGCTGACCAAGGCGATCACCTCTGTCGTGGCGATGCAGTTGATCCAGGACGGCAAGATCAAGCTCGACGATCCCGTCTCGAAATACATTCCCTCCTTCGCCAATATGAAAGTGGGCGTGGAAAAAAAGGCCGATGACGGCACCAAGACGCTCGAACTTGTGCCTCTGGTTCGCCCGATTACCATCCTCGACCTGATGCGTCATACTTCCGGCATCACCTACGGCTTCTACGGCGACAGCCTGGTGCGCAAGGCCTACAAGGAGGCCAACCTCTACGCGGGCGAATTCGACCTCGCTGAATTCGCCGAGCGGATCGCCAAGCTGCCGCTGCACAACCAGCCGGGTGCGCTCTGGCAATACGGCCATTCCACCGACATTCTGGCGCGGATCATGGAGATCGTGTCCGGAAAACCGTTGCTCGAGATCGAGAAGGAAAAGCTGCTCGATCCGCTCGGCATGGTCGACACCGGCTTCTTCGTCACCGAACCGGAGCGGCTGGCGCGGCTGGCCCAGCCGCTGCCGAACGACAGTGATTTCCGGGTCGGCCGACTGTACCGGACCGAGGTTCGCCAGAAGTGGGAATCCGCCAGCGGCGGCATGGTTTCGACCATGTCGGACTTTTCGCGCTTTGCGCAGATGCTGCTCAATGGCGGGACGTTCGAGGGCAAGACCTATCTCAGTCCGAAGACGTTCGAATTGATGGCATCGGACCAGACCGGCAAGGGCTCCGGGGTCGAGCGGGATCATTTTTATTTTCCCGGTGACGGCTTCGGCATGGGGCTTGGACTTGCCGTCCGCACCGATCCCGGTAACGCCAAGCCGCCGCCGCCGGGATCGCTGGGCGAGCTGAAATGGGATGGCGCTTCCGGCTGCTACATGGTGGTCGACCGCAAGCAGGACATGTTCTTCGTGGTGCTGGAGCAGACGCCGACCGAGCGCCAGCGCGTCCAGCGGACGCTGAAGCAGCTGGTCTATGAAGCGCTGGAGAACTAACCGCGCCGCAGGGCGCTGCCTTGCTGTCGCGGCGCTGGCCGTTCTCCTGGCCGCGGGATGGCGGCACGAGGGGCGAGCCGAGCCGAAAGCGCCCAATGCGCCAACCTTCTCGCGCGCAGCCCTGGAACGGATCGGGGACCACGTCCGCAACGAAATCACGACCGGCAAGATTCCCGGGGCCATCCTGCTGATCCAGCAGCGCGGCAAGCCGGTCTATTTCGAGAGTTTCGGCGTCCGCGATCCCGCGACCGGCCAGCCGATGACGCCGGACACGATTTTCCAGATCTACTCGATGTCGAAGGCCGTCACCTCGGTTGCCGTGATGATGCTGGTCGATGACGGCAAGCTTTCCCTCGACGATCCCGTTTCGAAATACATTCACTCGTTTGCGGATGTAAAAGTCGGCGTCGATCTTTCCGATGAAGCGGGACAGCCTCCGCTCAAGCTCGAGCCGCTGAAACGCCCGATCACGATCAGGGATCTGCTGCGGCACACGTCGGGCATCACCTACGGTTTCTTCGGCGAGACTGCGGTGCAGAAACTCTATGCCAATGCAAAACTATATGCCGGCGATTTCGACAATGCCGAATTCGCCGATCGGATCGCGACGCTGCCGCTTGCCGAGCAGCCCGGAACGCGCTGGAATTACAGCCATTCCACCGACGTGCTCGGCCGCGTCGTCGAGGTGGTCTCGGGGCAGTCGTTATATCAGTTTGAAAAGCAAAGATTGTTCGATCCGCTCGGCATGTCCGACACCGCGTATTATGTCGCGGATAAAGCGAAGTGGCCGCGCATTGCCCAGGGATTTCCCGTCGATCAGTTTCGGGTGGCGGGCATCAAGGACCCGACAGCGCCGCGGCGCTGGCAATCGGGCGGCGCGGGCCTGGTCTCGACCACCTCGGACTACGCCCGCTTTCTGCAAATGTTGCTCAATGGCGGCAAGCTGGACGGCAAGCGCTACCTCAAGCCGGAAACGGTCGCGCTGATGACGTCCGACCAGATCGGGCCGGAGACCGGAATCCTGCACGATCCCTTCTATTTTCCGGGCCCGAGCAGCGGCTTCGGTCTCGGCTTTGCCGTGCGCACCTCGCCGCCGCCGAATACGAACTGGCCGCTCGGTGAATACAGGTGGGACGGCGCGGGCGGCAGTTTCTACTTCGTCGATCCCGAGGACGACCTGCTCGTCGTCTTCATGGTGCAGGCCCCGACCCAGGGCGGGCGGATCCAGCTGGCGCTGAAGACGATCATGTTCGAGGCGTTGGGCAAGGGCCTGCGCACGACCGATTGAAAGTCGCCGGTTACATCACGGCGTTCCGCGCAATCGTCTCGCGATAGAATGATGCGCTCAGCTTCGGCGTGCGTCGCTGCGTGGCGAAGTCGACGTGGTAGAGGCCGAAGCGTTGTTCATAGCCATCCGACCATTCGAAATTGTCCATCAGGCTCCACAGGAAATATCCGTGCACGGGCACGCCCGCGGAAGTCGCGCGCTGCAACTGCGTCAGATAGTTGCGCAGGTACATGATGCGATCGACATCATAGATGGTGCCGTCCGCCGCTGGCTGGTCGCTCCCCGACGTTCCGTTCTCGGTGATGTAGATCGACTTCACGTTCCAGATTTTGGCCACGTGGCGAGGCACCCAGTACATCGTTTCGGGACCCGGCCTGAGCCAGGTGGCCTTCATGTGCGGGAACGAGGCGGGGAACGGCGCCAGCGTGAAGCCGCGTTCGTTGTCGGCGGCAACGACGTAATGATCGGGCATGTAGACATTGATCCCGACAAAGTCGATCGGGGAGGAGATGATGCGCAGATCCCCGGTGGTGTATTTCGGAGCATCCTGCGCAAGATAGGCATCCGTATATTTGCCCTCGAGCATGACCGTCAGATAGCCGGCATTGAGTTCGCGCATCGCCTTTTCCGCAGCGCGGACGTTTGCCGGCGTCTCGACGGCAGGGATGCAGCTCACGGCATTCTCTGCCGGACCGACCCTGGTCCCGGCGCGTCCATGGGCCCGGATGGCTTGGACCGCAAGGCCGTGTCCCAGCGCCACATGGTGCCGGACCTGCTTGATTTCCGATGGGGATAGTTTCAGTCCCGGTGCGTCGGCGCCAATTCCATGGCCGAGATGCACCAGCCTCGAGCATTCGTTGATCGTGAAGTAATGCTTCACGCGGTCGCCCAGGCGCGCCGCGACATAGGCTGCGTAATCCGCAAATGCCTTCGAGGTCTCGCGGGACGTCCAGCCGCCGTGGCGATCCTGCAGCGCCTGAGGCAGGTCCCAGTGATACAGAGTAACGAACGGTTCGATGCCGTTCGCGGCCAATTCGTCCAGCAGCCGATTATAGAAATCGAGGCCTTTTGGATTTGGCGAACCTGACCCTTCCGGGAAGACGCGGGGCCACGCGATCGAAAATCGATAGGCCTTCGCTCCCAGCGCCTTCATCAACTGAACGTCTTCCTTGTACCGATGAAAATGATCGGCCGCGATGTCGCCGGTGCTGCGATCGGAGATCATGCCGGGCGTGTGGGCGAACCGGTCCCAGATCGACGGGCCGCGGCCGTCTTCGTTGACGGCCCCCTCGACCTGGTAGGATGACGTCGCCGTCCCCCACAAAAAATCGTTCGGAAAGCCCTTGGCAGCGCTTCGATTCTGTGACCCGCTCTCCTGGCCTGATTGGGCCAGACCGGATCGGCTCGACAGCGTCGACATTCCGAGGGCCGACCAGCCCGCGATTCTGGCAAACTGGCGACGGGAAAATCTCTTGAGTGGCATCGTTTCACTGGTCGCGGGCGGGATCGATTCTCGGCAGCAAGACCCGCTCCTGATGCTTGGTGCCTGCAGCAGATTATATCACCGCATCTGTTTTGCGGCGCAATTGTGAAGAGTCGACACGCCTCTCGCGCAGAGTTAAACAGGCTGATCATTCGCTTGTTCTGGAGCAGGACCAATCGGCTTTCGTACGCCGCTGGCGCTTTTCCTTCTATCGCTGAGTGTCATTGCAGCGGCGTGGTGGTGGCTGGCCACGCCGGTGACGCTGGCGCGCGCACCTATCGATGGTGAGACGAAGCTGGAGTGTGTGTCCTACGCGCCCTTCCGCAACGAACAGACGCCGCACGATCAGACACTCGTCGTCAGCCCTGAGCAGATCATGGAGGATCTGCGCGAACTTGCGAAGGTATCCAAATGCATCCGCACCTATTCCATCGACAACGGACTGGACAAGGTGCCCGAGCTTGCGTCGAGGGCCGGGTTGAAGGTCCTGCTCGGTATCTGGATTGGACGCGATCGCGCAAAGAATTCTCACCTGATCGATATCGCGGTCGGGCTGGCCAAGGATCATCCGGACACGATCACGGCGATCATCGTCGGCAGCGAAGTGTTGCTGCGCGGCGAGATGGTCGCGTCCGACCTTCGGGAAATCATCCGCTCGGTCAAGCCGCGCGTGGACGTGCCGGTGACCTACGCCGATGTCTGGGAGTTCTGGCTGCGTTACCGGGAGATCGGCGCCGATGTCGATTTCGTCACCATTCATTTCCTGCCCTATTGGGAGGACTTTCCGCCCCGGGCCGAGGACGCGGCTGCGCATGTGGATGGCATCCGCAAGCAGGTGGCGGCGGCCTTTCCCGGCAAGGAGATCCTGATCGGCGAAGCCGGCTGGCCCAGCCATGGGCGAATGCGCGAGGGGGCTCTCGCCTCCCGCATCAACCAGGCACGCTTTATCTCCGAGCTTCTCGATCGCGCGCGGCGGGAGAACTTTCGCGTCAATCTGTTCGAGGCCTATGACGAGCCATGGAAGCGCCGATGGGAAGGAACGGTGGGTGGCTATTGGGGCTTGTTCGACAGCGTCGATCGCAAGCTGAAATATCCGGCCGGGGAGGCCATCGGCAACCATCCGTTCTGGAAGCTGCAGATGGCGTGCGGGCTGGTTCTCTGCATCGGCGTCTTCGCAAGCGGCTTGTTGGCGATGAGGCGCCGGCCGTCGCCCGCGGGATTGACGGCATGGATTGCGGTCGCGATATCGGCGACCGTCGGCGGCATTCTGTTCGGAATAGGCGCCGAGAAGATGCTTCATGAAAGTTTCGGGTACGGCGGATGGCTGCTGCAAGGCCTGCTGCTGGCCGCGGGGATAGCGGCGCCGCTGTTGTCCACGCATGCCTTGCTGTCGGGGCGCGCACTTCCGGCGTTTGTCGACGTGCTGGGGCCACCGAAGGGCAGGACGCCGTTCTTCATGACGAATATGCTAGGCATCACGCTGATCGTGACCACGGTCATTGCCGCGCAGATCGCGTTAAGCCTCGTGTTCGACGCGCGCTGGCGCGATTTCCCGTTCGCCGCCCTGACCATGGCCGTGGTGCCGCTCTGGACATTGGCATTCCTCAACCGTTCAGGATCCGGCGCGCGGCCCCTCGCTGAGGCCGTGTTTGCGGCACTGTTTGTGCTGGCGGCGATCTATATCGTTCTCAACGAAGGGGTCGAGAACTGGCAGGCGATGTGGACCGGTGCGATCTATTTCGTGCTCGCCGGCACGCTGTGGCAGGCGCGCGCCGCCGTTGCTGAAGTCGCAACGACGGTCACGACAGTCGTCCTTCGTGAGGCCGGCCCGGAATCACAAGTACTTGGGAATGCCGGCGAGGAGGCGCGGCTCACGCCGCCCGCACGATCTCACGTACCAGGCTGACCGTCTCCTCGATCATCGCGGCGCTGACGTCGAGGTGCGTGCAGGCGCGGATACGCCCGTCCATCGTGGCGAGCAGGACGCCGCGCTTGCGCAGCGCTTCGACCATCCGATCGCCGGTGATGCCGGCGCCGTCGGGCTTGAAGAAAACCAGATTGGTCTCGGGCTGCTGCACCTCCATGCCGCTGATTTGCGACAGCCCCCGCGCCAGCGCGCGGGCGTTGGCGTGATCGTCGGCCAGGCGGTCGACGTGATGGTCGAGCGCGTGGACGCAGGCGGCCGCGCAAATGCCGGCCTGCCGCATCGATCCGCCGAGGCGCTGTTTCCAGCGCCAGACGTCATCGATGAAGGCGCGCGATCCCGCGAGGACGCCTCCGATCGGCGCGCCGAGGCCTTTCGAGAAATCGATCCAGGCCGAATCCCAGCCCGCGGCCATGTCGCTCGCCGATATTCCGGTCGCGACACAGGCGTTCAACAGCCGCGCGCCATCCATGTGGGTGACAAGCCCGTTTGCCTTTGCGATCGCCACGACTTCATCCAGCGCCGCCTTTTTCCAGATCGTGCCGCCGCCGATATTGGCGGTCTGCTCGACGCTGACGACGGTCTGTGGCGGCTGATAACGCGAGCGCGGGTGCAGTGCCGCGCGAAACGTTTCGGGCGTGAATTGGCCGTCGTCGCCCGGCAGCGGCGTAATCTGGAATCCGCCCAGCGCCGCATGCGCGCCGCCTTCGCGGGCAATGATGTGCGCGCTGGCGTGGGCCAGGATTTCATCGCCCGGCCGGCAATGCACGAGGGTGGCCGCGACGTTGCACATCGTCCCCGACGGCATGAACACGGCCGCTTCCTTGCCAAGCAGGCTGGCAACGCGCTCGCACAACAGATTTACCGTGGGATCATCGCCGATCTGCTCGTCGCCAACTTCCGCCCGCGCCATCGCCTCGCGCATCGCTGGTGTCGGGCGCGTCTGCGTGTCCGATAGCAGGTTGACACGGATGGGCTCGGCCTTGGGATCGCGCGGGGCAGGGGTGTAGTGCATGGGGTACTTTCGGGTCACATTGTTTGTCGTTCGCATGACAAAAGCACGTGTCAGGTCAGGGGCGTCAAGGAGTGCTTTGGTTATACACTCGAATCCGGTCGGTTGGACGCGTTGTATATGATATGAATTCAACGGACTTGCGCGGCGCTGACAGGCACGCTGGAGGGGCGAGCAGGATGCGACAGTACATTGCAGTGATCCATAAGGAGCCGGACAGCGACTACGGCATTTCGTTCCCAGATATTCCCGGGGTGATCAGCGCCGGCAGAACGCTTGATGAAGCTCGCGCCATCGGCGCCGAGGTCCTCGCCTTCCATCTTGAAGGCCTGGCTGCCGACGGAGCAGTTGCGCCCGAGCCGAGTTCTCTCGAAGATATCATCAAGGATGCGAAGAGCAGGGATAACGTCGTCGTTCTCGTTGCGACGCCGGCCGTCGCCGGATAGCACGCCCGTCAAGCCGATTCGGCTTTATTGGCTACGGTCAGCGACTCGCTTCCGGGCGGCAGCCAACATTTCTTCGGGCGTCGTTGCGGTGAAGGTGTTGCAATCGGGATGTCTAAACATCTCTTGGTAGCGGCGCATCTGCTCGTCGCGAGGAAGGTCAGCCCACGCAGGGAACTCGGCTTCGGTCGGGGTTGCCGAAGGCATGATCCGGGTCGGTTTGTCGGTCGTCTGTGACATCGCGCGAACGTACACAGACTAGACGCAAACAAAAAGGCCCCGGAAAAACCGGGGCCTTTGATATCTCGGAATCGAAACCTGATCAGCGCGAATAGAATTCGACGATCAGATGCGGCTCCATCTGCACCGCGAACGGCACGTCCGACAGCGCCGGGATGCGGGTGAACTTGGCGGTCATCTTGCCGTGATCGGCTTCGATGAAGTCGGGCACATCGCGCTCGCCGAGCTGGCTTGCTTCGAGGACCGGGGTGAGCTGCTTGGAGGATTCCTTGATCTCGACGAGGTCGCCGGGCTTCAGCTTGTAGCTCGAAATGTTGACGCGGCGGCCGTTCACCTTGATGTGGCCGTGGTTGATGAACTGGCGCGCGGCGAACATCGTGGCGACGAACTTGGCGCGGTAGACCACGGTGTCGAGACGGCGCTCCAGCAGGCCGATCAGGTTTTCACCGGTGTCGCCCTTCATCCGGCCGGCCTCGACATAGATGCCGTGGAACTGGCGCTCGGAAATGTTGGCGTAGTAACCCTTGAGCTTCTGCTTGGCGCGGAGCTGCACGCCGAAGTCGGACAGCTTGCCCTTGCGGCGCTGGCCGTGCTGGCCGGGACCGTATTCACGGCGGTTCACGGGGCTCTTGGGGCGGCCCCAGATATTCTGGCCCATACGGCGATCGATCTTGTATTTCGCCTCACTGCGCTTTGTCATCGCGTCCTCTGCATTAGGTTTGAGTTTTGAGGAAACGCGCCCTCCTGTGCACCGGCATGGCCGGGGCCGACAGGTCCGCCTCGAAAGCTCGGGGAAGACCACGGGTCGCGAAACGCAACGCGGGCCGAAAGCGGCCCGCGAGCAAGCGGGTTCTTAAGGAGAAAGCGCCGTTCTGTCAACGAAATGGATGTCATTCCGGGTTCGCCCCCGGAATGATCGCCAAGGAGGTCAGGTCGCGACCGCCCGGACCGATTTTGGCTCGGTTTGCTGCCGGTTTGCGCGCAATTCGGCGGCGATTTCCCCGTTCAGCACCTGTTCGAGCCGATTCAGCGTTCTGGCCATCAGGGCGGCATCGGTAACCCGGTGGTCCCAGCGCAGCACGACGTCGATGGTCTGATCGGGCTTTTCCACCCCGTAGCTCAGGACAAACGGCCCCGGGCTCAGTGCATGGAGCTGGCCGGCGCCATAGGCGGCGACCGAGGTCACCCCGAAACTTCCGAAATAATTGGCCCGCTGGCGGCCGAAATTCAGCCCGATCGCCCAGAACAGCCGTCGTAGCGGCAGCGGCAGCCGGGTCGTCCGCAGGATCTTGCGGAACGCCGGTACATCCTGGATCGGGGCTTCCTTGGCGTGCCGGATCAGCGCGTCGACCGCCGCCAGCGGCAACTCATCCGGCGCGGCGACCTTTTGCGGCAGCACGCAATCCTGGCCGTCCTCGACCCTGGCAATCGCCACCATGGCGACGCTGCGCGGCAGTTCGTAGAAGGCAGGGGCCGGCCATTTGACATAGAGCGTGCGCAGGATGGGTTCCTCCTTCGCCACCAGCGCGAACGCCTTGACGAAGATTGCGGCCCAGCCCGGGCGCTGGGCGGCCTGCGCGCGCGCCTCCAGCAGAGGGCGGAGGTTGAGGGGGCGGGCAAGCGAGACGAACGGCACGCGCATCGACGCGTGCATCAAGTCGGCGACGAGACGGCGCGGCAGCGTGATTTTTCGAACCGTTCCGCGCATTCGCTCCGCTCAGGTCTCTGCAATGAAAGATCAGAATGCCGTCAGGCCGGCCATTTCAAGCCGCCCGCACTGATCTAACACGAACAAGGCGACTTGACGCCAGCAGGTTCGCATCGCTGGCACCGGCAGGGCCACAGCCCGCTCAGCCGGATGACGTAAAATTATAAGGAGTTTGAAGGGCTTGGCGTCAACTGGAACCTACCGCCTGATCCCCTCAAAACTCGCCGCGATGCCGCGCTGGAACAGCGACCAGTCGAAGCCGAGCGCCAGCGCCACGTAGCCGCGCTCGATCATCCGGTTGGCTTGCTCGGCGGTGCGGGCGACGCCGCCGATCGGAACGCCGCTCTTGAGGATGGCTGCCTCGGCGCGCGCCATCAACTCAAGCACTGCCGGGTCGTCGGGAAGGCCGCGCTTGTTGATCGAGGTGGCAAGGTCGCCCGGGCCGATCACTGCGAGATCGATGCCGGGCGTGGCCATGATCTCGTCGATGCGGTCGACCGCCTCGACATGCTCGATCGTGATCATGCAGATCATGTCGTCGTCCGCGGTCGCCATATAGTCCGGCATCGAAACGCCCCAGCGGAACGGTGCATGGAACGGGCCCCATAGCCGTTCGCCTTTCGGCGGATAACGCACGCTGCGCACGGCCTTTTCGGCGTCGGCGCGGCTGCAGATCATCGGAAAGTTGATGCCGAGCGCGCCAATGTCCATTGGCGCCTTGGCGAGCCAGGGCTCGTTGGCGGCAATCCGAACCATCGGAACGCAGGGGGTGCCGGCTGTAGCGGTAATCATCGCATGGGCCGAACCAAGGTCGATCGGACCATGCTCGAGATCGACGATGATCCAGTCGATCCCGCAGCGGGCCATGATCTGTACGGTCTGGATGGAGGGGATGGTCGCGATCGCGCCGAATGTCGGGCGACCCTCCCGCCACAGCTGGCGGAGGCGGTTGAGTGGCGCAGGCTTCGCTGGGGTCAACGCGGAAACTCCCTGCTCAAACGGTGGCTATCCGGCTTAGATTGTTAAATATCAGGGATATCTAACCAATACCGACGTGCGTAGGGGAAGATCCGATGAAGTCAAGCGGCGCAGATCTTTCGAACATCCTGGACCGCATTCTCGATACGGCGGCTGACAACCTCAGGATCGCAAAGATTCTGATCCAGATGGGTCTCGATCCCAACAACATCACCTACGAGGCGCTGTTCAGCCGGCTGCTGGAAATTGTGCTGGCCAACATCACGCTTGCCAACATGTTCGCGCTGGTCGGCGCCATCTTTCTCGTCGCCACCTTACTGATGCAGACGATCGTGGCGCTGCGCGTCACCAACATGGTCGGCTGTATGTTCTTCGCCGCCTTTGGCGCGCTCTCGGGAAACGTCGGGACTTTCATCCTGTATCTGCTGTTTCTGCCGATCAACGCGATCCGCCTTCGTCAGATGCTCAACCTGATCAAGCGGGCACGTATCGCGACCGAGGGCGACACTTCGCTGGAATGGCTGAAGCCATTCATGACCGAGCGCAAATACCGTCGCGGCGACAAGCTGTTCAAGAAGGATGATGCGGCCAACGAGATGTTCCTGACGGTCACGGGAAAGTTTCTGGTGAAGGAAATCAACGTCGAGATCCCGCCGGGACGCCTGATGGGCGAACTCGGCTTTCTGACCCCAAATCAACGCAGAACGGCGACCGTCGAGTGCATCGAGGACGGGCAGGTGATGACCATCACCTATGAAAGACTGCTCGAGATTTACTTCCAGAATCCGCAGTTCGGATACTATTTCCTCGTGCTGACCAGCCAGCGCCTGCTCGAGAACATCTCGCGCCTGGAAGGGATCGTTGCACAGGAAAAGGCCGCACGGGCGGCATTGGACCACTGAGAAGCAGTCCCTATCGCAAACTGCTGGTCCGGCTTTATGCCGGGACGCGTCCGCCGAAAAAAGGCATCAGCGCCTGGCTGAGCGTGTGCGGCCGTCTGGACGTGAAGATCATCTCGGCGGCGGCGGCGTCGCTCCGGCTGCCGGGAGGGCCGAGCAAGTCAGATGCGCGTCGCGCGATGGCAGGCGCCGGATCGATCCAGTCGACCGGCCATGGCGCGAGCCGTGTCAGCCGGTCCAGCAACAGCGGATAATGCGTGCAGGCCAGCACGACGGTGTCGGTACGCGCGTCGCCGTTTCCGACAAAGCAGGGGGCCAGTTCGGCGGCGATGTCCGCATCGCTCACCGCATTGCCGCTGAGCGCGGATTCTGCGAGCGAGGCGAGTTCGGCCGATCCGACCAGCGTCACCTCGCAGCCTTGCGCGAAATCGTGGATCAGCCGCTTGGTGTATTCGCGCGCGACAGTACCCTTGGTGCCCAGCACCGATACGCGCTTGGTCTTCGAACTGGCGCAGGCAGGCTTGATCGCAGGCACGGTGCCGACGAAAGGAACCTGGTAGGCGCTGCGCAAGTGCGACATGACCAGCGTGGAAGCGGTGTTGCAGGCGATCACCACGAGGTCAGGGGCATGATGTACGATCAATTCTCCGATCAGCGGCACCACGCGGGCAACGATCTGCTCTTCACTGTGATGGCCGTAGGGAAAGAACGCGTCGTCGGCGACATAGACGTAGTTCGCGTCGGGACGGGCGCCGACGATCTCCCGCAAGACCGTGAGGCCGCCAAGACCGGAGTCGAACACGAGAATCGTCGGAGGCGCTGACACGTCCGTGATCCTACTTGATCCCTGGTTACCATTCAGTTGTTTTGAAGCGCCTGGGATGCGGGCCGCGGCCCGGCGCCTTGCCGAACTGATGGCCGGCGCGGGCGCTGCCCCCGTGAGCGATCCCGTCACGCTGCGCCGAATACGCGCTTGAAGATCGTGTCGACGTGCTTGAAGTGATAGCCGAGATCGAACTGCTCCTCGATTTCGGCATCGGTCAGGTGCTTTTTCACGTCGGGGTCTTTTTTCAGCAGGTTCAGGAAGTCGCCTTCGCCGCGCCAGACCGGCATCGCGTTGCGCTGGACATATTTGTAGGCGTCCTCGCGGCTGGCGCCCTTCTGCGTCAGCGCGATCAAGAGCCGTTGCGAATGCACGAGACCGCCGAGCCGGTCGAGGTTCTTCTGCATGTTGGCGGGGTAGATCAGCAGCTTCTCGATCAGGCCGGCAAGGCGCATCAGCGCGAAGTCGAGCGTGACGGTTGCATCGGGCCCGATCATGCGTTCGGCCGAGGAGTGCGAGATGTCGCGCTCATGCCAGAGGGCGACGTTTTCCATCGCCGGCATCGCGTAGGCGCGCACCATGCGCGACAGTCCGGTGAGATTTTCCGACAGCACCGGGTTGCGCTTGTGCGGCATCGCCGACGAGCCCTTCTGGCCCTCGGAGAAAAACTCCTCGGCTTCCAGCACCTCGGTGCGCTGCAGGTGGCGGATTTCGATCGAGAGCCGTTCGACCGAGGAGGCGATCACGCCGAGTATTGCAAAATACATCGCGTGGCGGTCGCGCGGGATCACCTGGGTCGAGATCGGCTCGGGCACCAGCCCCATCGCCTTGGCGACATGTTCTTCCACGCGCGGGTCGATCTGCGCGAAGGTGCCGACGGCGCCCGAAATCGCGCAGGTCGCGACCTCCTTGCGGGCAGCGACGAGGCGCTCGCGGGCGCGGGAAAACTCAGCATAGGCGTAGGCAAGCTTGAGCCCGAACGTGACAGGCTCGGCGTGGATGCCGTGGGAGCGTCCGATGGTCGGCGTCATCTTGTGCTCGAAGGCGCGCTTCTTCAGCGCCGCCAGAACCTTGTCGATATCGGCGAGCAGGAGGTCGGCGGCGCGGGTGAGCTGGACGTTGAAACAGGTATCGAGCACATCGGAGGAGGTCATGCCCTGGTGGACGAAGCGCGCATCTTGGCCGACGATTTCGGCCAGATGGGTCAGAAAGGCGATGACGTCGTGCTTGGTCTCGCGCTCGATCTCGTCGATCCGCGCCACGTCGAAGGTCGCATCCCTGGCCTTGGCCCAGATCGTCTTCGCCGCCTCCTTCGGGATTGTTCCGATTTCCGACAGTGCATCAGCCGCGTGCGCCTCGATCTCAAACCAGATCTTGAAGCGGGTCTGGGGCTCCCAGATGGAAGCCATTTCCGGGCGGGTGTAGCGGGGGATCATCGAAGACTCCGGCAAATTGCTTTTTACGCTGCGATGTAGCACCGCCGCTGATGTGAGACAAACCGTGCCGGTTGGCGGGCAACGGGCCGGCAGGCCTTGTTCAAGGGTTTGCATTCACGGATTATTGACTGACAGATATTGAAATCTGTCATCGAGAGATGCTATATCCACTGCGGCGCCAATACCGGGCGCCACCGGGCTCGTCGCTTTGGGCCGGGCACTTGCAGAGGACTACGCTATGACTACCCACATCATTCATTTGACCGCCCAAATCCAGCACTGGCTAAATCAGCGCGTTGCCCGTCATCTGGCAACCCAAGCGGAGCGTCTGGAGCCGGTGAAGCATTAACCCGAAGCATTAACCCGTCAGGGGATTGAATGACCGCTCGTCTTCCCATCGTTTCGCAGGTGCGCGCATGAACGAAGTCGTGGTTTTGACCCCCGAACGGATTCTGGAGGTAACCGAAGACGTGCTGCGTCGTTATGGGCTGGCGAAGGCGACGGTGGTGGATGTCGCCCGTGCGCTCGATGTCAGCCACGGCAGCGTCTATCGTCATTTTCCCAGCAAGGCCTCGCTCCGCGAGGCGGTGGCCAAGCGCTGGCTCGACCGTCTCAGCGCGCCGTTGCTCAGGATCGCAGAGGCTTCAGGTCCGGCGCCGGCGCGGCTCGAAAAGTGGCTGCGCACGATGTTTGCAATCAAGCACGAACGGCTTGGCGATGATCCCGAGATGTTCGCGACCTATCTGACGTTGGCCCGTGAAGCCTGCAAGGCGGTGAACTGCCATAAGGATTGTCTAGTCGATCAGGCCGCCAAGATTCTGTCCGACGGCGTGGAGCAGGGCTCGTTCGAGGTTGCCGACGTCAAGGTGACCGCGCGCGCCATTTTCGATGCCACCAGCCGCTTCCATCATCCCGGCCATGCCGAGGAATGGAGCGATCCGGGCACACCGGCGCGGATCGATGCGGTGCTCGCGCTGCTGCTCAAGGGCCTGGAAGCGCCACGCAAGCGCTGATTGCGTTCGCATGCTCTCCCGCCGGCCAGGCATTCCCGCCGTTTCTCCCGATATATTTCCCGTGCAATTGCGGCCCGCACGCCGCCTGGTGTTTGATATCCATCAATACACGCGCAGGCACGGGCGCGATGATGTTGGGGGAGGAACGCGTGCGGCTTGCCGTCTTTGCTGACATCCATGCCAACCGGCAGGCGTTCAGCGCGTGCCTCGATGTGGCGCGGGCGCGCGGAGCGGAGCGGTTCGTCTGTCTCGGTGACGTTGTCGGCTACGGCGCCGATCCGGAATGGGCGGTCGATACCGTCATGGACCTCGTTGCCGACGGCGCCATGATCGTCATGGGAAACCATGACAGTGCTGTCGGCACGCCATCCGAAACCATGAATGCCGCAGCGCAGGCCGCGATCGAATGGACGCGCGGCCGGCTCAGCGCCCCACAGCGGCGTTTTCTAAAGGAATTGCCGCTGACGAGGCAGGAAGACGATCGCCTCTACGTGCATTCGGAAGCATCTCGTCCCGCGCGGTGGCACTATGTGAGCGGGACGTCGGATGCTGCGCGCAGCATCGAGGCGACCAGTGCCCATGTCACGTTCTGCGGACACATCCACAAGCCGGCGCTCTACTCGATGTCGTCGGCGGCGAAGATGACCAACTTCATCCCGATATCCGATGTACCGGTGCAACTGCTTGGCGGCCGCCGCTGGCTCGCGGTTCTGGGCTCGGTCGGGCAGCCCCGTGACGGCAACCCGGCGGCGGCGTTTGCGATGTTCGACACGACGTCCCGTGAGATCACCTATTGCCGCGTGCCTTACGATGTCGAGGCGGCAGCCGACCGGATTCGCGGCAACGGACTGCCGCATTGGCTAGCCGATCGCCTGCTGGTGGGGAAATGAAGCGATGGTGAAGCGTTCAATCGAGCCTGGCGCGGAACTGGACGGCTTCACGATCGGGGAATGCGTCCACCGGGGTGGCATGGCGACGCTGTGGACGGTGACCCATCCCGGCATCACCGTGCCGCTGCTGATGAAGGTCCCCCGGGTTTCCGAGGGCGAAGACCCGGCGGCCATCGTCAGCTTCGAGATGGAGCAGATGATCGTGCCGCGCCTGGCTGGCCCGCACGTGCCGGGTTGTTTCGGCACCGGCGATTTCGACCGGCAGGCCTATGTCGTCGTCGAGCGCATTCCCGGCAAGACGCTTCTCGGCCGGCTTTCCGAACTGCCGCTGCCGTATGAAGAGGCGAGGGTGATCGTCGGCAAGATCGCGACCGCGCTGGCCGACCTGCACCGCCAGAACGTGATCCATCACGACATCAAGCCGAGCAGCATCATGTTTCGTCCCTCCGGCGAATGCGTGCTGATCGATTTCGGGCTGTCGCATCACAATCAATTGCCGGACCTGCTGCAGGAAGAATTCCGTCTGCCCTATGGCACGGCGCCGTACATGGCGCCGGAACGCCTGCTCGGCGTCCGTGACGACCCGCGCAGCGATTTGTTTTCGCTCGGCGTGCTGCTGTATTTCTTCACCACGGGCGTGCGGCCGTTCGGCGAAAGCGAAACGCTGCGCGGCATGCGGCGCCGGCTGTGGCGCGATCCCTATCCGCCACGCAAGCTGAAGCCAGACTATCCGCCATGGCTGCAGGAAATCGTGCTGCGGTGCCTGGAGATCGAGCCGGTCTGGCGGCATCCGACGGCATCCCAGTTCGCGTTCGATCTGGCACATCCCGAGCAGGTCAAGCTGACGGCGCGGTCGGAACGGCTGCAGCGTGATCCGCTCACCACGGTGTGGCGCCGCCGCTTCAACCAGGGCGTGACCGTGCCGAAGCCCAAATCGGATGTCGCGGCCCAACTGGCTTCGGGGCCGATCGTGGTGGTGGCGCTCGATACCGAGGAGGGGTCGGGAGAACTCAACGAGTGCCTGCGCCGGACCGCGGCGCAGCTATTGGCAACCCTGCCTTCCGCGAGGCTGGCCTGCCTGAACGTGTTGAAGCTCGGCCGCATCACCATCGACAGGACGCTCGACGAGCACGGCAACAACAAGCATATCGATCGGCTGGTCGCCCTTCGCCACTGGGCCTCGCCACTGGAGCTTGATGAAGGCCGGCTTACGGTGCATGTGCTGGAAGCGATCGATCCCGCGTCGGCGATCCTGGAATTCACCAGGGTCAACCAGGTCGATCATATTGTCATGGGCGCGCGGCAGAACTCGATGCTGCGCTCGCTGCTCGGCAGCGTCGCGGGCAAGGTGGCGGCCGAAGCCGCCTGCACGGTGACCGTGGTGCGGCCGCCACGCTCGGCTCTCGCACTGGCGCAAGGAAGTGGCGGTGGGCAGTAACGCCGCATCAAGGCGTCGCGTGCGATCAGTCGAGCGTCTGCACCGGCGGGAATGATGGCTTGGCGGGAGCGGCCGCCCGGCGTGGCGCCGGATTGCTGGAGGTCGCTACCCGCGCGTTCGCGGCGGGCGCGGCGTCGCCGGGGCCGATGGCTTCCGCCCTCGCGCCTCGCACACTGTCCTTCGAGGCCTGCCTCCGGTGCCGTGATGAACGCGATCGATCCAATCCCCAAGACCGCGATATCGAAGGCCCGGCAGTGTAGCCGACGAAGGCCCCGGCGACTGCCCCGACCGGCCCGAGCACAACGGCGCCGGCCACCGCACCCAGCGCGGCGTCACCCGCGCGCTGCGCAAGCGCGGCGGAGGGCGCCAATACCAGGAGCACTGCAGCAGTGATGTAGGCCTTGATCATGTCCCAGTCCCTAGATGAGCAGGAGAACCGTGGCCCGCGTTTATGGCCGGAGCATGAAGCAATGTGGCCAGAGCGTGGAGCTTTGGTGGCTCCGACTCGTTTCCCGCGTCGTGGAACCCATTCGTAAGGATGGGGCTGCGCCGGCGCGCAATCCTGCGTCAGTCAGATCGCTTCGCCGCGCACCAGCGCCGCTGCGTTGCGGATCGCGGAGATGTTGGCCTTGTAGGTTTCCATCGTGCCACCCTTGAACACCGCCGAGCCCGCAACCAGCGCGTTGGCGCCGGCAGCGGCGAGCTGGCCTGCAACGTCAGGACCGACGCCGCCATCGACCTCGATGTCGATCGGACGTCCCCCGGTCATCGCCCGGATGTCGCTGATCTTGCCGAGCGCGGACTTGATGAAGGCCTGGCCGCCGAAGCCGGGGTTCACCGACATGACAAGCACCAGGTCGATCAGGTCGATGACGTATTCGATCGCGCTCGCCGGCGTGCCCGGATTGAGCGAGACGCCGGCCTTCTTCCCCAGCGCGCGGATCGCCTGCAGCGAGCGATGCAGATGCGGTCCAGCCTCGGCATGGACGGTGATTTGATCGCAGCCGGCCTTTGCAAACGCCTCGAGATAGGGGTCGCAGGGCGAAATCATCAGATGGGCATCGAAGATCTTCTTGCTGTGCGGGCGCATCGCCTTGATCACGTCAGGCCCGTAGGAAATGTTCGGAACGAAATGTCCATCCATCACGTCGAGATGGATCCAGTCGGCGCCGGCGGCATCGACGGCGCGGACCTCTTCGCCAAGTTTGGCGAAATCCGCCGCCAGGATCGACGGGGCGATGACGAGGGGACGTGACGCAAATTGCTGGGACATGTGCGCTTTCCCAAAGCTCTCAAGGGGCGGAACGGCTCCGCGTAACATGCAGGGCGGCCGGGAGCAATACGAGCGCCCGGGTCTCCTGTGGGCGGGAAAAATCTGCCGGATCCGGCATCTCTTGCCGGGCTTCGCGGATGGGGACAGATGTGAGAAAGCCCGATTTTATTGGGGTTTTCACCGTGGCACGGCGCTTGCTGATGAATAGGCACGAGCTATCGGCCGCGACCGGCGGCGCTGTTGGAGTCTTGCCATGTTCCTTGCTTTGGGCGCTGCATCGTCGGCCATCGATGCTCTCAAGGCGTTGACGTCGTCGAAGTCGTCGTCCGCGTCATCGACCGGCGCCAGCCAGAACGCAAAGAGCCCGTTCGATCTGTTGTCTTCGGGTTCGCAGGCATCTGTTGGCCCTGCTTCTGGATCCGGCAGCGGTGGTGCGCAGATATCGCCGGAGACCATGAGCGCGCTGCTCGATGCGCAGAGCCAGTCCTCGTCGGGTGCGACGACGGCATCCAAGAGCCGCTCCAGCGCGCTGAAAGATCTGTTTGCGCAGATCGATGGCGATGGTGACGGCAAGATCACCAAATCGGAATTCGAAGAGGCGCTCGGCGCCGGCGGCACCAATCGCGAAAATGCCGACAGCGTGTTCGGCAAGCTCGACAAGGACGGCGACGGCTCGGTGACCCTCAAGGAACTGGCGGCGGCGTTGAGGCCCAAGGGCCATCATGGTCACCGCGATGACGCGAGCGATGCCAGCGGATCAGGTTCCGATCCCTTCTCGCAAGCCCTGCAGGGCGCCAGCAGCACATCCCTCACCAACAGCGACGGTTCGGTGACGACGTCGCTGACCTATGCGGACGGATCGAAGGTGACGATGACGTCGGCCGCGGGCGCAAGCTCGTCCGCTGCCGCGACATCGTCCTACAATTTCATCGAGCAGATGATCCAGCGACAGGCCCAGGCGATCTCATCGGCCACCACCGCGTCGCTCTCGGTCAGCGCTTGAGCACGAGACCCGGCGATGATCCTTCGGACTGCGACCTAGCCGAAACGATCGCTCCACGCCGGCAGCGCACCCAGAAAGGGTAGCGCGGTCGCACCATGAACGCCGCGTGCAATTGCACGGGCGACGGTATTGGCGGCGACCATTCCGAGTTCGGTCAGCCCGAACAGGGGATCGACCGGCTTCCTGCCGGTCGCGGCGGCAAACACCACATCGCCGTCCAGCGGAGCGTGCACGGGATAGATCGCGCGGGCCATTCCGGTCTGCGCGATCGTCGCGAGCCGCCTGGCCTGCGGTTTCGTCAGCATGGCATCGGTCACGACGACCACCAGCGTGGTGTTCTCCAATGCCGTCGCTGCGGGGCCGCCCTTGAGGCGGGCCTTCAGCATGTCGGGCGTGAATGAGGCCGGCAATCCGCGCCCGCCGAACTCGTTGCCGATTTCGAACGGCGCTGCCCAGAACCACGGTCCGTCGCCGACCGTCACGCTGCCGATCGCATTGACCACCGCCAGCGCGCCGACCGTGACGCCGCCTTCGGTTTGCGCGGAAGCCGAGCCGAGGCCGCCCTTGAGATTGGCCGTCGCCGCACCGAGACCGGCGCCGACGCTGCCCAGCGCGAAATCGGCGCTCGCTGCACGCGCCGCCGCATAGCCGAGATCGCGATAGGGCGGAAAGCGCCCCCAGGCCTTGTTGCCGCCGTTGAGCAGGTCGAAGCAGATCGCTCCCGGAACGATCGGGACGACCGCCTCGCGGACGCGAAAGCCGCGCCCCTGTTCGGCCAGCCAAGCCTGCACGCCGCCAGCGGAATCGAGGCCATGGGCCGAGCCGCCGGAGAGCGCAATGCCGTCGATCACCTCGACGGTGCTTTCCGGTTTGAGGGCGGCGTCCTCACGGGTACCGGGGCCGCCGCCGCGCACGTCGATGGATGCAACGGCGGGCGCATCGAAAACGATCGCGGTAACGCCGGAGGCCAGCGCCGCGTCGTCGGCGTGGCCGACGCGAACGCCGGGTACATCGGTGAGCAGGTTTTTCAAGGAGGCGGTCCGTCTGGCTGATCTTGCTAATGGGTATATCAGCCGCAGGCGATGCTTCAACCGCCGGGCAGGATCAGTCCGGCAATCGGCTGGACCTACCCCTCCGCGCGTCGAAGGCCATTGGTGCCCGCGATATCGAGGCGCGAAACCTTATCGGGCGTGGACGGACGGGACGACAACGGCACCGACAGGCGGCAAATCAGCCCCTCGGGGCGCCAGTCGAATTCAGCCTGGCCGCCGAGCTGCGATTCGATGCTGGCGATCACGCTTCTCGTCCCGAACCCGCGCGACGCGGGCTTCTCGACCCGAGGCCCACCGGTCTCCTCCCATACGATCCTGAGCATGCCAGCCTGGTCATCCCAACTCACCGAAAGCCGGCCCGACAGCGCCGACAGCGCGCCGTACTTTGCCGAATTGGTGACGAGCTCGTGCAGCGCCAGCGCTACCGTCTGGGCGGTCGCAGGCTCGAGCTGGACCTCCGGCCCGGACAGCGCGATCTGGTCGCCGGTCGAATAGGGCGCGAGTTCCTCGTCGATCAGCTTTCTTATTTCGGCGCCCTGCCAACTCGACAGGGAAAGCACGGTATGCACGCGCGCAAGCGCGTTGATCCGCCCCTCGACCGAGCGAACATAGGTCTTGACGTTTTCGCCGCGCGTCAGGCGGACGATGGATTGGGCGAGAGCCAGCGCGTTCTTGGCGCGGTGGTCAACCTCCCGCGCCAGAAGGTTTTGACGCTCCTCGGCCTGCTTGCGCTCGGTAATATCGACGGTGACGCCTGAGACGCGCACGACGTGGCCGGCCTTGTCGAGGGTGGCGGCCGCCGTGCCGACGCACCAGCGCACCTCGCCATCGGGGCGGACGATCCGGAACTCGGCTTCGTAGGATTTGACGCCCTTGGTGAACTGGGCGACCGCCTTGCGTAGCTCCTCGGTATCGTCGGGGTGCAGGAACATCTGGACGTTCGTCGGCGTCACCACGAAGGTCCTGGGGTCGAGGCCGAAGATCTGGAATTGACCCTCGTCCCACATCCAGTCGCCATTGACCCAGTCCCAGTCCCACGATCCCATCTTGCCGGCGGCGATCGCAAGGCTGCGGCGCTGCTCGCTCTCCAGCAACCTTGTATGCGATTCCTCCAGTTCGGCGGTCCGGGCGCGCACGCGATCTTCGAGCTCGACGTTGAGCCGTTCGAGCTGACGGGTCTTGCGATACAGTTCGGCAAACACCTTGATCTTGGCGCGCAGCACCTCCGGCACCACAGGCACTGGAACGTAGTCGACTGCGCCCATCTCGTAGCCGCGCAGCCGGTCGATGTCGCTGACTTGTATGGCGGAGATGAAGATCATCGCGATCTTCTGGAACCGCGGATGCTCGCGGATCAGGGCCGCAAGCTCGAACCCGTCCAGTTCCGGCATGCAGACGTCGACGAGGATGATGGCCACGTCGTTCTTGAGCAGGACCTCCAGCGCTTCGCGGCCGGAGGAGGCCTTGATCAGATTCTCGCCGAGTTCCTTCAGGATGACTTCATAGGCGAGCAGCTTCGCGGGCTGATCGTCCACCAGAAGGATATTTACTTTCTCTTGATCCATCATCTGCCAATCAACGGTGTAGCCACATGCGGATGGCGAGGAGCAATTGCTCGGTATTGACGGGTTTCGCGAGATAATCCGAAGCGCCGGCTTCCAGGCATTTCTCGCGATCGCCTTTCATCGCCTTGGCGGTCAGTGCAATGATCGGCAGGCGGCCAAAGGACGGGTTCTCCCGGATCACGCCAATGGTCTGATATCCGTCCATCTGCGGCATCATGATATCCATCAGCACGATGGCGATGTTCGGGTTGGACTCGACCAGCGCAATGGCCTCGTGGCCCGTCGTCGCGGTCAGCACCTTCATGCCGCGGCGTTCCAGGACGCTCGATAGCGCAAAGATGTTGCGGGCGTCGTCGTCGACCAGAAGCGCGGTCTTGCCAACGAGATCTTCATCGGAACTGTTCAGCTTCTCCAGCATCCTCTGTTTTTCGACCGGCAAATCCGTGATCACACGGTGCAAAAACAAGGACGTTTCGTCGAGCAGGCGTTCCGGCGACTCCACGCCCTTCACAACGATGCTTCGGGCCATGGTGTGAAGTTCCGCATCTTCCTCGGCCGAGAGTTCCCGCCCCGTGAACACGACCACCGGAACATTCGACAGCGCCTCGTCGTTGCGGATTTTATCGAGCACTTCGAAGCCGGTCATGTCGGGCAGGCGCAGGTCCAGTACGACGCAGTCGCATGGGCTGTTCCGCAGCGTCGACAACGCGCCGGCGCCGGTATCCGACATGACGATCTCGATGTCATCGTGACCGAGCAGTTCCCGAATGCTCATCTGCTCCGCGGCGTTGTCTTCCACGATCAAGAGGCGCTTGCGGCGCGGCTTCGCATATTCCTTGATCTGGGACAACGCCTCGCTGACGCCCTCGGTCGTGGTCGGCTTGTTGACGAAGGAAAACGCGCCGCGCGCCAGCGCGTGCTGACGGTCTTCGTCCAGCGTGATGATCTGCACCGGAATGTGCCGCGTCAGCGGATTGTGCTTGAGCTGGCTGAGCACGGTCCAGCCCAGCATGTCCGGCAGGAACACGTCCAGCGACACCGCTGCGGGCTGGAACTGCTTGGCGAGCTCGAGCGCCTCGGCGCCGCGGTTGGCGACCAGCACCTTGAAGCCCTTGTCGCGGGCGAGATCGATCAGTACCCGCGCGTAGTGCGGATCGTCCTCGACGATGAGGAGAATGGTATCTCCCGGATCCAAGCTGAGGCGATCATCCGGCAACTGCTCGATGACACGCTCCTGCGTCGCTGCGGCCTGCAGCGCCGGCGCAGACGAGAAGGGCGACGGGGAGGGGGCGCGAGGTGCGATCGTCGGGCCCGAATATTTCAGCGGCAGGTAAAGCACGAAGCTGCTGCCCTTGCCGGGCGCGCTGCGCAGATGGATTTCGCCGCCGAGCAGGCTCGCCAGTTCGCGGCTGATGGCAAGACCGAGGCCGGTGCCGCCGTATTTCCGGCTGGTGCCGGCGTCCGCCTGCTGGAACGCCTCGAAGATCAGCTTTTGTTTCTCCAGCGGAATTCCGATGCCGGTGTCGGTGACCTCGAAGGCGACGACGGCCGGCGCCTGGTTGAGGATCGGATGCTCGGTGCTCCAGCCGCCGACCGCGGCCGAAACCGTCAGCTTCACGCCGCCCTCGGCGGTGAACTTGAACGCGTTCGACAGCAGGTTTTTCAGAACCTGCTGCAGGCGCTTGGAGTCGGTCACCATGCTGCGGGCCAGATTGTCGTCGACCTCGACGCTGAACGAAAGCTGGCGGTTCTCGGCCTCGTGGCGGAACGGACGTCCGACCGTCTCGAGCAGGCTGGACGTCAGGATCTCCTCGGCATCGACGGTGACCGTGCCGGATTCGATCTTCGACAGGTCGAGAATGTCGCTGATCAAGTTGAGCAAGTCGGTGCCTGCGCCGTGGATGGTACGGGCGAATTCGACCTGCTTGGCGGACAGATTGCCGTCCGGATTCTCGGTGAGCTGCTGGCCGAGGATCAGGATGCTGTTGAGCGGCGTGCGCAGCTCGTGCGACATGTTGGCGAGGAATTCCGACTTGTATTTCGACGTCAGCGAAAGCTCGGTCGCCTTTTCCTCGAGCGCGCGCCGCGCCTGTTCGATTTCCTGGTTCTTTCGCTCCACCTCGACGTTGCGTTCGGCGAGCTGCTGGGCCTTCTGTTCGAGCTGTTCGTTGGTCTGCTGCAACTCCTTCTGCTGGGTCTGCAATTCGCCGGCGAGCTGCTGGGACTGCGTCAACAGGCCTTCGGTCTGCATCGTGGCTTCGATACTGTTGAGCACGATGCCGATGCTGTCGGTAAGCTGTTCGAGGAAGGTCATCTGCGAGGTCGTGAACGAACTGACCGACGAGAGCTCGATCACCGCCTTGACCTGGTTCTCGAACAGAATCGGCAGCACGACGAGGTTTTTGGGAATGACGCGCAACAGCGCCGAGTTGATCGGCGCGGTGTCGTCCGGGATGTCCGACACCAGCCGGTGACGCCTGTCCATCGCGCACTGACCGATCAGGCCCTCGCCGAATTGCACGACGTGCGGGTGGGGATTGGCACCATCGCCCGCATAGGCCGAGAGCAGGCGCAGCTGGGGTGTATCCGGATTGGTCACCTGGTAGATCACGCCCATATGCGCGTTGATCAGCGGCGCCAGTTCGGTCAGCAGCAGGCGGCCGACGGTGGTGAGGTCGCGCTGTCCCTGCAGCATGTTGGTGAATTTGGCGAGGTTGGTCTTCAGCCAGTCCTGTTCGGTGTTGACCTCCGTGGTCAGACGGAGATTGCCGATCATCGTGTTGATGTTGTCCTTGAGTTCGGCCACTTCGCCGCGGGCGTCCACCTGAATAGAGCGGGTCAGGTCGCCCTTGGTCACGGCGGTCGCCACCTCGGCGATCGCACGCACTTGGGAAGTCAAGTTGGCCGCGAGCAGGTTGACGTTACCGGTGAGGTCCTTCCAGGTGCCGGCCGCACCTGGCACGTTGGCCTGACCACCGAGCCGTCCCTCGACGCCGACTTCGCGGGCCACGCTGGTGACCTGGTCGGCGAAGGTCGCCAGCGTCTCGGTCATGTTGTTGATGGTGTCGGCAAGGGCGGCGACTTCGCCCTTGGATTTCACCGTCAGGTTCTGCTTCAGATCGCCATCGGCGACCGCCGTCACCACCTTGACGATGCCGCGTACCTGTTCGGTCAGATTGGCGGCCATGAAGTTCACGGTGTCGGTCAGGTCCTTCCAGGTGCCGGCGACGCCCGGGACCTGTGCCTGGCCGCCCAGCTTGCCCTCGGTGCCGACCTCGCGCGCCACGCGCGTCACTTCGCCGGCAAAGGCGTTGAGCTGGTCCACCATGGTGTTGATGGTGTTCTTCAGTTCGAGGATTTCGCCCTTCACGTCGACCGTGATCTTGCGCGACAGGTCGCCGCGCGCCACCGCCGTTGTCACTTCCGCGATGTTGCGGACCTGCGTGGTGAGGTTGGCCGCCAGCAGGTTGACGTTGTCGGTCAGATCCTTGAACGTGCCGCCGACGCCGGGCACGACGGCCTGGCCGCCCAGCCGGCCCTCGGTGCCGACCTCGCGCGCCACGCGCGTCACTTCGGCGGCAAAGGAGCGAAGCTGCTCCACCATCGTGTTAAGGGTGTCTTTCAGCAGCAGGATCTCGCCGCGCACGTCGACCGTGATCTTCTTGGAGAGATCGCCGCCGGCGATCGCGGTGGCGACTTCGGCGATGTTGCGGACCTGCGCGGTCAGATTGGAGGCCATGAAGTTGACGTTGTCGGTGAGGTCCTTCCAGGTGCCGGCGACTTCAGGCACTTCGGCCTGGCCGCCTAGCTTGCCTTCGGTACCGACTTCGCGCGCCACGCGCGTCACTTCGGATGCGAAGGCGTTGAGCTGGTCCACCATGGTGTTGACGGTGTTCTTCAGTTCGAGGATTTCGCCCTTGACGTCGACGGTGATCTTCTTGGAGAGGTCGCCCTTCGCCACAGCGGTGGTCACTTCGGCGATGTTGCGGACCTGGCCGGTCAGATTGCCGGCCATCGAGTTGACGTTGTCGGTGAGGTCCTTCCAGGTGCCGGCGACGCCGGGCACGTTGGCCTGACCACCCAATCGGCCTTCGGTGCCGACCTCGCGCGCCACGCGCGTCACTTCGCCGGCGAAGCGATTGAGCTGGTCGACCATCGTGTTCAGCGTTTCCTTGAGCTGCAGGATCTCGCCGCGCACGTCGACCGTGATCTTGCGCGACAGGTCGCCGCCGGCGATGGCGGTTGCGACTTCCGCGATGTTGCGGACCTGCGCCGTGAGGTTGCCCGCCATCGAGTTCACGGAATCCGTCAAATCCTTCCAGGTGCCGGCGACGCCGGTCACCTGAGCCTGGCCGCCGAGCTTGCCATCGGTGCCGACCTCGCGCGCCACGCGCGTGACTTCGCCGGCGAAGGCGTTGAGCTGGTCCACCATCGTGTTGAGCGTTTCCTTCAACTGAAGGATTTCGCCCGACACGTTCACCGTGATTTTCTTGGACAGGTCGCCCTTCGCCACCGCGGTCGCGACCTCGGCGATGTTGCGAACCTGACCGGTCAGGTTCGAGGCCATCGAGTTGACGCTGTCGGTGAGATCCTTCCAGGTGCCGGCGACGCCGCGCACCAGCGCCTGGCCGCCCAGCTTGCCCTCGGTGCCGACCTCGCGCGCCACACGCGTGACTTCGCCGGCGAAGGCATTGAGCTGGTCCACCATCGTGTTGACGGTGTCTTTCAATTCGAGGATTTCGCCGCGGACGTCCACGGTGATCTTCTTGGAAAGGTCGCCATTGGCCACCGCGGTCGTCACCTCGGCGATGTTGCGGACCTGGGCGGTGAGGTTGCTCGCCATCGAGTTGACGCTCTCGGTGAGGTCCTTCCAGGTGCCGGCGACGCCGAGCACGTTGGCCTGACCGCCCAGCCGTCCCTCGGTGCCGACTTCCCGCGCCACGCGCGTCACTTCGCCCGCGAAGGCGTTGAGCTGGTCGACCATCGTGTTCAGCGTTTCCTTCAGCTGAAGGATTTCGCCCGACACGTTCACCGTGATCTTTTTGGAGAGGTCGCCTCCGGCGATGGCGGTGGCGACGTCGGCGATGTTGCGCACCTGCGCCGTCAGGTTCGAAGCCATGAAGTTGACGTTGTCGGTGAGGTCCTTCCACGTGCCGGCAACACCAGGGACCTGGGCCTGGCCGCCGAGCTTGCCCTCGGTGCCGACCTCGCGGGCGACGCGCGTCACTTCTGACGCGAACGAGTTGAGCTGGTCGACCATCGTGTTGATGGTGTCCTTCAGCTCGAGGATTTCGCCGCGGACGTCGACGGTGATCTTGCGCGACAGGTCGCCGCGCGCGACCGCGGTGGTGACGTTGGCGATGTTGCGGACCTGGGCGGTGAGGTTGCCGCACATCGCGTTCACGGAGTCGGTCAGGTCCTTCCAGGTGCCGGCGACGCCGGGCACGATCGCCTGACCGCCGAGTTTGCCGTCGGTGCCGACTTCGCGGGCGACGCGCGTCACTTCCGAGGCAAAGGACCGAAGCTGGTCCACCATCGTGTTGATGGCTTCCTTGAGCTGCAGGATCTCGCCGCGGACGTCGACCGTGATCTTCTTCGACAAGTCGCCATTGGCGACCGCGATGGTGACTTCGGCGATGTTGCGGACCTGGCCGGTGAGGTTGTTGGCCATCGAGTTGACGCTCTCGGTGAGGTCCTTCCAGACGCCCGTCACTTCGGGCACCTGGGCCTGGCCGCCGAGCTTGCCCTCGGTGCCGACCTCGCGCGCCACGCGCGTCACTTCCGACGTGAACACGCTGAGCTGCTTGATCATCGTGTTGACGATGTTGGCCGACTGCAGGAACTCGCCGCCCAGCGGACGGCCGTCGACGTCGAGCTGCACGGTCTGCAGCAGATCGCCCTGCGCCACGGCCGCGACCGCGCGCGTGACTTCGCGGGTCGGCCACAGCAGGTCGTCGATCAGCGTGTTGACCGATCCCTCCATGTCCGCCCACGATCCGCTCGCGAGGTCGAACTTGACGCGCTGCCGGGTCTTGCCTTCGCGGCCGACGACCTGGCCGACGCGCTCGAGCTGCTGCGCCATTCGCTGGTTGGCGGCGACGATTTCGTTGAACGTGTCGGCGATCTTGCCCTCGATGCCGAGGTGGTCGCCGGTCATCCGCACCGAGAAGTCGCCCGCACGCATCGCCTGCAGGGCGTGCAGCAGATCCTGCATCGGGTCGGTTTTTCCGTTCGGGACTGGCTTGCGTTTGGCGGCGCGGCGAACCTGTGACGGTCCGGGGGAAAGATCACTCATGCGGTTCCTCGGTGCGCGCGAATCTCGTGGCCGAGATGCGACTTCACGGAATAGAACCGGCTGCCCAACTGCAGATCAAGCTGGAACAGCAGTAAAGGTCGTGAAATCAATGACATGGAACTCAGCCCAAGCTTCTCAATTCCCTGGGAACCCAATTGTTCCCCAACTCAAGGAATTATCTGGAACCCAAAAAAACGCCCCGGCGAGCCGGGGCGTTGGCAGCTTCGATTCGGAGGGCGTCAGGAGCCCTTCGGATTGATCTCGGTGTAGTTGCCCTTGGCGTCCCACTTGTAGACGACATAGTCGATCGCCTTGATGTCGCCCTTGGCGTCGAAGCCCAGCTTGCCGAGCACGGTGTCCCATTCGCCGGCCTTGATGGTCTCCATGACCTTCTTCGGATCGGTCGACTTCGCCTTCGCCACCGCCTGCGTCCAGACCTGCATCGCGGCGTAGGTGTAGAGGGTGTAGCCTTCTGGATCGATGTTCTTGGCCTTGAACTTCTCGACGATCGCCTTGGCGGTCGGCTTGTTGCGCGGATCGGGGCCGAAGGTGAACAGCGTGCCTTCGGCGGCAGGACCCGTGATCGAGGCGAACTCCTTGTCGTTCATGGCGTCGCCCGCCATCAGCACGGTCTTGAGGCCCTGGTCGCGCATCTGGCGCAGGATCAGGCCGGCTTCCTGATGGTAGCCGCCGACAAAGACCAGATCGATATTGTCGCGCTTCAGCCGCGACACGATCGAGTTGAAGTCCTTGTCGCCCTTGTTGTAGGACTCGAACATCTTTTCGGTCATGCCGGCCTTGTTCAGCGCCTTCTTGGTTTCGTCGGCGAGGCCTTTGCCATAGGTCGTCTTGTCGTTGAGGATGGCGACGTTCTTGCCCTTGAAGTTCTTGGCGATGTAGCCGGCCGCAACGAGGCCCTGCTGATCGTCACGGCCGCAGACGCGCGCCACGTTCCACAGCTTGCGCTCGGTGAACAGCGGGTTGGTCGAGGCCGGCGTGATCTGCAGGACGTTGCCGTCGGCATAGGCTTCCGATGCCGGGATCGAGGACGACGAACAGAAATGTCCGGCGACGAACGGGATCTTCGCACTGGCAAATTTTTCTGCCACCGAGCGCGCCTGCTTGGGGTCGCAGGCGTCGTCGCCGACCTGCAGCGCCAGTTTCTTGCCGAGCACGCCGCCGGCGGCGTTGATGTCGGCCACGGCCTGTTCGGCGCCGTTCTTCATCTGCCGGCCGAAGGCGGATTCGCCACCCGTCATCGGGCCGGCCACGGCGATGGAGATGTCCTGCGCCAGTGCTGTGGTCGAAAGCGCCAGCGAGGCGCCTAATGCCAAGCCGATGAGTTTCAGTGATTTCATGAGGTATCCTCGTGGGGTAGGTCGATTTCGGGAAACACCCGGCAGGCCGGGTACGAAAATCATGGCCATTGTCGGCTGAATTTACCGCGAAGTCATCGGCAATTTTCCGGCAATTCCACGGTCTGATCGCAGCATCTTGCCGCAGTGTGCGGCAAAGACACGTGCCATGGTTCGCGGCAGGTTACCCCCGCCGGCCGCCTTCGAGATAGGCAGCCCGGATTTCCGGGCGCTGCAGCAACTCATTGCCGGTCCCGGACAGCGTGATCAGCCCGTTGACCATGACATAGCCGCGGTGGGCGAGCTTCAAGGCGTGATTGGCGTTCTGCTCGACGATGAGGACGGTCAGGCCGTCCTGCCTGTTCAGGGTCCTTATCGCGTCGAAAATCTGCCGCGCGATCAGCGGCGCAAGGCCTAGCGACGGCTCGTCCAGCATCAACAGACGCGGGCGGCTCATCAGGGCGCGGCCGATCGCCAGCATCTGCTGCTCGCCGCCGGAGAGCGTGCCGCCGCGCTGGGTCAGGCGTTCCTTCAGCCGCGGGAACAACGTGAAGACACGCTCCAGGCCGCTTTCGCGTTCGGCCTCGCTGCAGTCGGTCGCGTCAGCACCCATCTGCAGGTTTTCTGCCACGCTCATGCGCGGAAAAATCCGGCGACCCTCGGGGGATTGGGCGATACGAAGTCTGGCGATCTCGTGCGTCGGCACGCCGGTGATATCCTGGCCATCGAATTCGATGTGACCGGAGCGGGCGCGAGGCCGGCCAAAGATCGTCATCATCAGCGTTGACTTGCCGGCACCGTTGGCGCCGATCAGCGCCACGATTTCACCGGCGTTGATGTCGATATCGATGCCCTTCAGCGCCTCGATCTTGCCGTAGGCCGCGCGCAGGCCGCGGATTGCGAGCAGGGGGGCTTTCGCCGACGCGGTCACGTTCCGCTCTCCATCACCGCGATGGCTTCGTCTTCGTCGGCGCCGAGATAGGCGGCGATGACCTTGGGATCGTCGCGCACGTGCTGCGGCGAGCCTTCGGCGATCTTGACGCCGTAATCCATCACGACGACGTGGTCGGAGATTTCCATTACCACCGACATGTCGTGCTCGATAAGGAGAATCGAGGTGCCCTGATCGGCGCGGATCGAAAGCAGGAGCTCGCTCAGCGCGGCGCTTTCCCGCGCGTTCAGCCCCGCGGCCGGTTCATCGAGACAGAGCAGCGCAGGCTCGGTGCACATCGCGCGCGCGATTTCCAGGCGCCGCTGGTCGCCATAGGGCAGGTTGCCCGCGGCATCGTCGGCACGGTCCAGAAGCTCGATGCGATCGAGCCATGTCCGCGCCAGATCGATCGCGGCCTTCTCTGCGCTGCGCCAGGACGGCGCGCCGATCAGACCGAGAAACGTCAGCCCGGAGGCGCGCATCAGCGCGTTGTGCTGCGCCACCATCAGGTTCTCCAGCGCCGTCATGCCGGGAAACAGCCGGATGTTCTGGAACGTGCGTGCGACCCGCGCGATCTTGGAGATCCGGAAATCGTTCAGCCGCTCGAGCTGGATGGGTTGGCCGTCATCATGCACGAGCCGGATGGCGCCGGAGGTCGGCTTGTAGAAACCGGTGATGCAGTTGAATACGGTGGTCTTGCCGGCGCCGTTCGGGCCGATCAGCGCGGTGATCTTGCGCCGCTCGGCGTTGAAGGAGAGTTCGTTGACGGCGACGATGCCGCCGAAGCGCATCGTCAGGCGATCGACGGACAGGATGTGATCGCCGCTCATCCGTGTCCCTCCTTGACGAGGTCGGACGAGATTGCCTGCTCATGCTTCAGGAACACGGTGGGCGCACGATGGCCGATCAGGCCGCGCGGCCGCCAGATCATCAAGAGCACCATGGCCATGCCGAACACCAGCATGCGATACTGGTCGAGCCCGCGAAACAGCTCGAAGCCGCCGATCATGGCGAGCGCCGCCAGCACCACGCCGAGCTGCGAGCCCATGCCGCCGAGCACCACGATCGCCAGCACCAGCGCCGATTCATGGAAGGTGAAGGATTCCGGACTGATGAAGCCCTGCCGCGTCGCGAAGAACGCGCCGGCAAAGCCGCCGAACATCGCCCCCGTCGCAAACGCCGTGAGCTTGGTCGTGGTTGTGTTGATGCCGAGCGCGCGGCAGGCGACTTCGTCTTCGCGCAATGCTTCCCAGGCGCGGCCGATCGGCAGGCGGCGCAGGCGGATCGTGACCCAGTTGGTGAGCAGCGCCAGCGCCAGAATAATGTAAAACAAGAATACGATGCGGTGGGTCGGCGAGTATTCGATGCCGAGCATGGCCGCAAGTCCGTCGTCGCCCGCTGACAGCGGTATGCCGAACAGGGTTGGCCGGGGGATTCCCGTGACGCCGTTCGGCCCGCCGGTCACGCTTTGCCAATTGAGCAGGATGAGACGAATGATTTCGCCGAAGGCCAGCGTGACGATCGCGAGGTAATCGCCGCGCAGCCGCAGCACGGGAAAGCCGAGCAGCACGCCCCAGAACGCGGCGAGGATCCCGGCAAGCGGAAGGCAGATCCAGAACGACAGCCCGAAATTGGTCGCCAGCAGCGCGTACGAATAGGCGCCCACCGCGTAGAACGCGACGTAGCCGAGATCGAGCAGGCCGGCGAGCCCGACCACCACGTTCAATCCCCAGCCGAGCATCACGTATGTGAGGACGAGGATGCCGAGGTCGAGAATATAGCGCTCGTTGTAGAAGATGACCGGCACTAGGAAAGTGAATACCAGCAGCGCCGGCGCGATCAGCCGTCCGGCAAGCGAAAGCGTGCTTTGTACCGCAGGCGGTACCACGCGAACCGTGCCGACCGGGCCCCACCATTGCCGCAGCAGTTCGACGACGATGCTGCCGCCGAACACGGTCGCAACCATCGCGGCGAGGTCACCGAACCGCGTCCAGTAGGTCAGTTGTCCGTCCGGTCCGGCGTCGGTGCGCACGCCGATCATCAGCGAAAACAGCACCAGCGCGACCAGCGCGCTGATCAGCGCTTTCTTCAGGATAAAGGCGGCGCCCGGAGCGCGTGAGGTCTGCGTGGCGGCGAGGGGTGCGTTCACGCGGCGCCCGTCAGACTTTTTCGACTTCGGGCCGGCCGAGCAGGCCGGTCGGAAGGAAGATCAGGACGACGATCAGGATCGAGAACGCGGCGACGTCCTTGTACTCGACCGAGAAGTAGGCCGACCACAGCGTCTCGATCAAACCGATGAGGAGCCCGCCCAGCATAGCGCCGGGCAGCGAGCCGATGCCGCCGAGGACGGCGGCGGTGAAAGCCTTGATGCCGGCGACGAAGCCCATGAAGAAATCGACGAGGCCGTAATAGAGCAGGTACATCATGCCGGCGACGGCGGCCAGCGCGGCACCAATCACGAAGGTCATGGAGATGGTGCGGTCGACATCGACGCCGAGCAGCGAGGCCATGGTCTGGTCCTGCTCGCAGGCGCGCATATCGCGCCCCAACCGCGTGCGCGAGACCAGCCACGTGAACAGCGCGAGCAGAACCACCGTCGTAACGACCACGACGATCTGGACGTTGGAAAGCTGCACGTTGAAGCCTTCGGCGCCCTCATGCAGGGTGTAGCCGCCGGTGATGATCGGCGGCACCGGTTTTACGCGCGCGCCCTGTGCGACCTGCGAAAAATTCGTGAGCACGAACGACATGCCGATCGCCGAGAGCATCGGCGCCAGGCGGAACGAATGGCGCAGCGGCCGGTAGGCGATGCGTTCCACGGTCCAGCCGTAGAGCGCGGTGATCGCCATCGATACCAGCAGCACGATCAGGAGAATGAGAGGAATGGCAGTCAGGCCGAACGACACCAGGATCAGGAACGTGATCAGCGCGATGAAGCCGCCGATCATGAAGATGTCGCCATGGGCGAAATTGATCATGCCGACGATGCCATAGACCATGGTGTAGCCGATCGCGATCAGGCCGTAGATCGAGCCTAGCACGAGGCCGTTGATCAGTTGCTGGGCGAAATAATCCATGCGCTGCCGTTTTGTCCCCGGACGCGGCGAGAGCTCCGGCAGCCCATGTCGACGCGTCGTGACGTTTTTCTAACAGGTGGGAACCGGGGGCGGCAACAGCGCCCGGTGCGGCTTAATCGGCTTGTACAGAGCTAGTTCTCGCGAGCCGGTTCCAGCTTCATAGTCCGGCCACGCCTTCGCCGCGGAATGATCGCGGCGGAACCTTGGTTTCCTCGCAACCAACCCCTCGGCCCTCCGTTGACCCCGGCTACGTCTCAACAACGGAGATTGCTCAATGACTAACCAGACCCGGGCCAGCAGAACCAGAACCCGGGCCAGAAGCCCGGCCAGCAGCAGGGCGGCGGTCAGAAGCCCGGCCAGCAGCAGCAGGATCCGGGCCGTCAGGGGCAGACAGCCAATCCCGGTCAGGACCGTTAATTTGGGCTGATAAGTAAGGAAGGCTCCGCCGAAAGGTGGGGCTTTCTTTTTTGTGCTTGAGGCCGAACGGTCAGGAGAGCGGCGCAGCGAGACGCGGATGCTATCCCTTCAGCAACCCCAACTCGGCAATGATCGCATTTGCCTCCTTCACCGCGTGGTTGGCTGCCGGGACGCCACAATAGATCGCCTGCTGCAGCAGGATTTCCTTGATGTCCTCGGGAGTGAAGCCGCCTTCGGCAAGAGCCGCGCGCACATGCAGGCGGAATTCATCCCACTGGCCAAGCGCCACCATGGTGCCGATCACGAGCACGCGGCGGGTGCGGTGGTCGAAATGCGGCCGGGTCCAGATATCGCCCCAGGCATAGCGGGTGATCAGGTCCTGGAAATCGGTGTTGAACGCGTTGCGGTTCTTGATCGACTTGTCGACCCATTCATCGCCGAGCACCTTTCGGCGCTGGGCCATGCCGTCTTCGCGGCGCTTGTCGTCGTTCATTCATCGAACCCGGAATCTCGAGGTTCCGGGTTCGATGCTTTGCATCGCCCCGGAACGACGACGAACAATTACCTCTGCGTCAGGAAGCCCACCACCGCGTCGGTGAAGGGGTGCGGTTGCTCGACATTGGAAATGTGCGCGGCATCGAGGATCGTCATGCTGGCGCCCGGTATGCGGCTGCGGATGAATTCTCCGGCCGCAATCGGCGTCGACATGTCGTGGCGGCCGGCGATCACCAGCGTCGGGCTCTTGATCTTCGGCAGCAGTTCGCGCTGGTCGAGCGTGGAAAGCGCCTCGCAGCAGGCGAGGTAGCCTTCCACCGGCGACGCCAGCATCATTGCCTTCATGTTGGCGGTAATCTGCGGCTCGCGCTCGCGAAAATCAGCCGTCAGCCAGCCGGCGATCACGGTATCCGCAACGGCTGCGATGCCGCCTTCCTTCACCGCCTTGATGCGGTTGAGCCAGTTGGTCGGGTCCGGATAGTGACAGGCGGTATTGGCGAGGACCAGTTTGCCAAATCTCTCAGGCGCATTGGCGCCCAGCCATTGCCCGACCATGCCGCCCATCGACAGGCCGCACCAGTGCGTCCTGGCGATGTTGAGATCGTCGAGGATCGCCAGCACGTCGCGGCCGAAGCGTTCCATCGAATAGGGCCCGGGCGGCACGTTCGACTTGCCGTGGCCGCGCCGGTCGTAGCGGATGACGCGGAACACCTGCGTGAGCGCTTTCATCTGCGGCTCCCACATCTGCATGGTCGCACCCAGCGAATTCGATAGCATCAGTGTCGGTCCGCCGTCGCGGCCTTCGACGGATACGTTGAGCAGGCACCCGTCGGCGTCGATCATCGGCATGGAAAGTCTCCGGTCTCTTATTTCTCTTCGAGTGAAGCGAGCAGGCGGTCGATCAGGGCCTGCGAGGCGCCCTGATAGGCCATCGGCTCAAACAGTGCAGTGATCTTCCCGGCATCAAGCTGCGCAGTGATTTTCGAATCCGCAATCAGCACATCGCGCAGATGCTTCTTGTCCGCAACCGCTTTCTTGCTCGCCGCTTCGATCAGAAGATGCGCGTCGCTCTTGCCGGTTTTTTCGGCAAGCGCCATCGCCACCGCTTCGGCCATGATGAGGCCGCTGGTCGCGTCGAGATTGGCGCGCATGCGCGCGGCATCGACTTCCAGTCCCTCGGCGATATCGACGATCGCGGCCAGCGCACCCGATGTGACCAGCATCAGCGTCGGCAAGGTCGGCCATTCCGCGTGCCAGGGGCCGGCGCTGCGCTCGTGGTCCTGCACCTGCGCCGCAAAGATCGTCGCCGCGAGATTGGGCGCCATGGTGGCCGCCGCCAGCGCACTGGCGGCCGCAACCGGATTGCGCTTGTGCGGCATGGTCGAGGAGCCGCCACGGCCTTCGCCCGAAGGCTCGAACGCTTCGCCGACATCGGTCTGCATCATCAGCGAAACGTCGCGCGCGATCTTGCCGCAGGTGCCGGCGATGATTGCCAATACCGAGGCCGCTTCCGCGATGCGGTCACGGTGGGTGTGCCAGGGCGCATCGGGCAGCGGCAGGTTTAGTTCCTGCGCCAGTCCTTCCGCCACCCTTAGTCCGTTGTCGCCCAGGGTCGCCAGCGTGCCGGCCGCGCCGCCGAATTGCAGCGCCAGCGTCTCACGACGCAACCGCTGCAGCCGAAGCTTCGAGCGGTGCAGCGCCGCGGCATATTCGGCGAGCTTTAGTCCGAACGGCATCGGCAGCGCATGCTGCAGCCAGGTGCGGGCGACGACAGGGGTATGCCGGTGTTGACGCGCCAGTGCGGCGAAGCCCGCGATCGCGCGATTGGTATCGGCGAGCAGCGCGTCGATGCCGGACCGCAGGCCCAGCATGGCGCCGGTATCGATGACGTCCTGGCTGGTCGCGCCCCAATGAACGTAACGCGCCGCCTCGGCATCCGCCTTGGCGACATTGGCTGTCAGCGCCTTGACGAGCGGGATAGCGAGGTTGCCCGACCTGGTGGCGGCATCGGCCAGGCCTGCCAAGTCAAATGATTCGGCCCGGCACGCATTCGTGATCGGTCCTGCCGCGCTTGCCGGAATCACCCCGAGCGCGGCCTCTGCGCGCGCCAGCGCCCCCTCGAAATCCAGCATGTTTTGCAGGGTCGCGGCATCGTCCCAGATCGCGCGCATAGCCGCGCTCGACAGCATCGGAGCCAGCAGGGGGGAAAGGGACGTGCTCATCTGCGCGCGACCTAACCATTACGGCCTGCCGCTGCCAATGGGTGCTTGCCGGTTGCCTTTGCTGCATGTGCGAATAAGCATCCCCTCATCGTCGTGAGCGGCCTTCCTTTTGGCCGGGGCGTGCTTTACTTGGGTAATCAGGTCGAAGCGATCCAGGAGGCACCCCATGGCCATGACGATGAACGGCGAAGTCCAGCTTGCGGCATCGCGCGAGGCCGTGTGGGCCAAATTGAACGATCCCGAAGTGCTGAAAGCCTGCATCCCCGGCTGCGAGGAGCTGGAAAAGACCGAAGACAACGGCTTCCGCGCCACCGCCAAGATGAAGGTCGGGCCGGTCTCCGCCCGCTTCAAGGGCAAGGTCATGCTGAGCGATCTCGACCCGCCCAACGGCTACAGGATCTCGGGCGAAGGCGAGGGCGGCGTCGCCGGCTTTGCCAAGGGCGGCGCCACGGTGGCCCTGTCCGAGAAGGATGGGGGCACGCTGCTCAGCTACAATGTCGAGGCGCAGATCGGGGGCAAGCTCGCCCAACTCGGACAGCGGCTGATCAACGGCGCGGCCAAGAAATTGGCCGATGAGTTCTTCACCAATTTCGGCAAGGCCGTGCAAGGCTGATTAAGGTCCGGCTGATTCTGGCCTCAAGCCGCGGCCAAACGGTCGCGTCAAGTCAGTCAGGCCATGCCCCAGAAGAGGGGCTCCCGAGGTTGCTCATTGCCAATAGGGCCCATATTATGGCCTTTGGAATGACTTTAAAACGCCTGTGCTGCCGCTATATCCGGCAGTGCAGCCCAAGAGAGTGCTGATGGCCAAGATTTCCCTGATCGTGAACGGTACCCCCGTCAACGCCAACGTCGATCCCCGTACCCTGCTGGTCCAGTTGCTGCGGGAGAATCTCCGGCTGACGGGTACTCATGTCGGCTGCGACACCTCGCAATGCGGCGCCTGCGTCGTGCATCTCGACGGCAAGGCGGTGAAGTCGTGCACCACGCTCGCGGTCATGGCCGACGGCCACGAGGTCAAGACCATCGAAGGCCTGGCGGCTGACGGCGCGCCGCTGCATCCGATGCAGGAAGCCTTCCGCGAGCATCACGGCCTGCAGTGCGGCTTCTGCACCCCCGGCATGATCATGACCGCGGTCGATCTGGTGCATCGCAAGGGGAATGACCTCTCCGACCACGTCATTCGCGAAGAGCTCGAAGGCAATCTGTGCCGCTGCACCGGCTATCAGAACATCGTCGCCTCGATCGCCGCCGGCGCCAAGGCGATGGCCAAATCCGACCTCGCCTAAGTCCGACCCTGCTTAAGTTCGACCTCGCCTAATCGATTTCATCGCGATCGCGATCAGGAAGTTCTCATGTACGAATTCAAGTATCATCGTCCGGCGACCGTGCGGCAAGCCGCCAATCTCTTGGTCAAAAACGAAGACGCCAAGCTGATCGCCGGCGGCCACACGCTGGTGCCGGTCATGAAGCAGCGGCTCGCCAGCCCCCCGCATCTGGTCGACCTCTCCCATATCGAAGGGCTCGATGCCATCGAGATCAAGGGCCGCGCGCTGGTGATCGGCGCGACGGCAAAGCACGCCGATGTCGCCAACTCGGCTGTCGTCGGCGAAGCCATCCCGGCGCTGGCCGAACTCGCCAGCCAGATCGGCGACCCCGCGGTGCGCCACAAGGGCACGATCGGCGGCTCGCTCGCCAACAACGACCCGACGGCGGATTATCCCGCTGCGGTGCTGGCGCTCGGCGCCACCATTGTCACCAACAAGCGCCGCCTGAAGGCGGAGGAATTCTTTCAGGGCCTGTTCACGACCTCGCTCGAAAGCGACGAGATCATCACCAAGGTGATGTTCCCGCTGGCGAAGAAGGCGGCCTACATCAAGTTCCGCAACCAGGCCTCGCGCTACGCGCTGGTCGGCGTGTTCGTCGCCAAGCGTCCGTCGGATGTGCGCGTGGCCGTGACCGGTGCGGGCTCGGACGGCGTATTCCGTGTCACCGCATTCGAGGAAGCCTTGAAGAAGCGCTTCTCGCACAAGGTGTTGGACGGCATCCACGTGTCGGCCGAGGGGCTGAACAGCGATCTGCACGGCAGCGCCGAATACCGCGCACACCTGATCGGCGTGCTGACGCGACGCGCCGTCGAAGCTGCGACGGCGAAGTAGTTGCCAATTCCAAGCTCCTCCAGACCGGTTCCCCCATGAGTGCGTCGGCGTTTCCCAAATCCGTCGATGGCATGATCGAACTGCTGACGTCGCGCGGCTATCTGGCCGAACGGTCGCTGGCGACGGTGACCTATCTGTCGCTGCGCATGGGGCGGCCGCTGTTTCTCGAAGGCGAAGCCGGCGTCGGCAAGACTGAAATCGCAAAGGTGCTGTCGGCTGCGCTCGGGCGCAAGCTGATCCGCCTGCAGTGCTACGAGGGGCTGGATGTCGCCTCTGCGGTTTATGAGTGGAACAGCGCCGCGCAGATGATCGCGATCCGGCTGGCGGAAGCCGCCGGCGATACCGATCGCGAGCAATTGTCGTCGGACATTTTCGCCGAGCGCTTCCTGATCAAGCGGCCGCTGTTGCAGGCGCTGGAGCCTGATGTCGCCGGCGCGCCGGTGCTGCTGATTGACGAACTCGACCGCGCCGACGAGGCGTTCGAGGCTTATTTGCTGGAAATTCTCAGCGACTTCCAGATCACGATCCCCGAATTCGGCACCATCAAGGCGCCGCAGCCACCGATCGTCATCATCACCTCGAACCGCACCCGCGAGATCCACGACGCGCTGAAGCGCCGCTGCCTCTATCACTGGGTGGATTACCCCGAGGCCGAGCGCGAACTCGCCATCGTCAAATCCCGCGTGCCGGGTATCTCCGCAAAGCTGTCGCAGCAGGTCGTGCGCTTCGTGCAGGCGCTGCGCGACCAGGATTTCTACAAGTCGCCTGGCGTCGCCGAGACCATCGACTGGGCCACCGCGCTGACCGAACTCGACGCCCGTTCGCTGACGCCGCAAATGGTCGGCGACACGCTCGGCGCGCTATTGAAATACCAGGACGACATCGCGCGAATGCAGGGCGACACGCTGCAGAAGGTTCTGAAGGAAGCGACGAGCGACTGACTCGTCATTCCGGGATGGTCCGAAGGACCAGACCCGGAATCTCGAGATTCCGGGTTCGATGCTGACGCATCGCCCCGGAATGACGAGAGTGGAAACCGGGTTCTGCCATGACCACCATCGATCACCTCAACCCGCCGACCGGCCACATGGCCGACAATGTGGTCGGCTTCGCCCGCGCGCTGCGCGCCGCCGGCATCCCGGTCGGTCCCGGCGGCGTGATCGACGCGCTCAACGCGCTGCAGGTGATCGAGATCGGCAGCCGCGCCGACGTCTACGCCACGCTGGAAGCGATCTTCGTCAAGCGCCACGAGCATATGTTGATCTTCGCGCAGGCGTTCGACCTGTTCTTCCGCGCCGCCGAAGACTGGAAGCACATGCTGGATTCGGTGCCGCTGCCGGACCACGCCAAGAAGAAGCCGCCGCCGGCGTCGCGCCGCGTCCAGGAGGCGCTGGCCCAGCCCTCGACGCGCGAAGAAGCCCCGCAGGTCGAGGAGCAGGAATTGCGGCTGTCGGTCTCCGACAAGGAGATCCTGCAGAAAAAGGATTTTGCGCAGATGAGCGCGGCCGAGATCGCCGAGGTCACCCGCGCCATTGCCAACATGAAGCTGCCGCAGGCGGAACTGCGTACCCGCCGCTACCAGCCCGACGCCAAGGGCCTGCGGCTCGACATGCGCCGGACATTGCGCAGCAGCCTGCGCACCGGCGGCGAGATCATCGATATCCGAAAGCTCGGCCGGATCGACAAGCCGGCGCCGATCGTGGCGCTGCTCGATATATCGGGGTCGATGAGCGAGTATACGAGGCTGTTTCTGCATTTCCTCCATGCCATCACCGACGCCCGCAAGCGGGTCTCGGTGTTCCTGTTCGGCACCCGGTTGACCAACGTGACGCGCTCGCTGCGGGCGCGCGACCCGGACGAGGCGCTGGCGAGCTGTTCGTCGTCGGTGGAGGATTGGGCCGGCGGCACCCGCATTGCCACCTCGCTGCATACCTTCAACAAGCTGTGGGGCCGGCGGGTGCTCGGGCAGGGCGCCATCGTGCTGTTGATTTCCGACGGGCTGGAGCGGGAGGCCGACGCCTCGCTGGCGTTCGAGATGGATCGGCTGCACAGGTCCTGCCGCCGCCTGATCTGGCTCAACCCGCTGCTGCGCTATGGCGGCTTCGAGGCCAAGGCCCAGGGCATCAAAATGATGCTGCCGCACGTTGACGAATTCCGCCCGGTGCATAATTTGAGTTCGATGGAAGGGCTGATCGAGGCGCTTTCGGCACCGCCCCCGCCGCACCACATGAGCCGCATCCGCTCAGCAGCTTGAAAGGGCTTCACATGCTCAACCGCGACGAAGACATTCTGCAGGCCGCCGAGGACTGGCAGAAGGCCGGACACGGCGTGGCGCTGGCGACCGTGGTGGAGACCTGGGGCTCGGCCCCGAGGCCGGCCGGCTCGAGCCTCGTCATCAATGATGATGGCACGTTCTTAGGGTCGGTTTCCGGCGGCTGCGTCGAGGGGGCTGTGGTGACCGAGGCGCTGGATGTCATTGCCAGCGGCAAGCCGAAGATGCTGGAATTCGGCGTTGCCGACGAGACCGCCTGGAATGTCGGCCTGTCCTGTGGCGGCACCATCCGCGTCTTCGTCGAGAAGGTGGGCCAGTCGTGAAACTCGAAACCCTGACCCAGGTAAACGCCGAGCGCGCTGCGCGCCGGCCGGTGATCGTGGTCACCGACACCGCCAATGGCGAGCAGCGGCTGGTCAAGGCCAGGGATATCGCCACTGACCCCTTGAGCGCTGAGCTTTCAAAGCAGCTTCGCATGGGCAAGAGCGGCATGATCGAGAGCGGCGGCAAGAAGCTTTTCCTCAATGTCCACGCGCCAACCGCGCGGCTCGTGATCGTAGGCGCGGTCCATATCAGTCAGGCCTTGGCGCCGCTGGCGCGCTCGCTCGATTACGACGTGACGGTGGTGGATCCGCGCACGGCCTTCGCAAGCCCCGAGCGCTTTCCTGACGTTCCGCTGATCGCGGATTGGCCCGACGTGGCGCTGCCGCCGCTCAATATCGATCATTACACGGCGTTCGTCGCCGTGACGCACGATCCCAAGATCGACGATCCGGCGCTGCTGCATGCGTTTGCGCGCGACTGCTTCTATATCGGCGCGCTGGGCTCGCGGAAAACCCATGCCAAGCGTGCCGAGCGGCTGAAGGCGCAGGGCGCGTCCGACGCCGACATCGCGCGTATTCGAGCGCCGATCGGGCTCAACATCGGCGCGGTGTCGCCGTCCGAGATCGCGGTCTCGATCATGGCCGAGATCACCGCCGAACTGCGGTTGCCGAAAGAAACCGCGAAGGTGCATGCGGCATGAAGTTTGGCCCCGCCAGTCCGGCCGACGCGATTGGCGGCGTCACCGTCCACACGCTGCGGCAGGGTTCGCTGGTGCTGAAGAAAGGCACCACGATCGGGCCGGCCGAGGTCGAGGCGCTCAACAAGGCCGGCGTTGCGGAAATCGTCGTGGTGCGGCTGGAGCAGGGCGACGTATCTGAGGACGTCGCGGCCGCCAGCATCGCGCAGGCGGTTGCCGGCGAGGGCGTCAATGTCGAGCGCGCCTTTACCGGCCGCTCCAATCTGTTCGCGGCGCAGGCCGGCGTGCTGGTGGTGGATCGCGCCGCGGTCGACCGCATCAACGGTGTCGATGAAGCCATTACTTTCGCGACGCTCTCAGCCTTCAAGCCGGTCGTCGAAGGCGAGATGGTCGCGACCGTCAAACTCATTCCGTTCGGCGTCGAGGCGAGGCTGCGCGATGCCGCCGTGGCGGTCGCAGGCGAGGGCGCGCTGCGGATCGCGCCTTACGTCATCAAGCGGGTCGGTGTGGTCTCCACCTTGCTGCCCGGGCTCGCGGCGAAGGTGATCGACAAGACCCTGCGCGTGACGGCGGAGCGGCTGGCGCCGGCGGGTGCGACCATCATCGCCGAGCGTCGGGTGCCGCATGATGAGGCCGCGCTCGCGGCATCGATCAAGGAATTGCTCGGCCTCGGCGCCGAACTCGTGATCGTGTTCGGGGCCTCCGCAATCGCCGACCGCCGCGACGTGATACCGGCTGCGATCACCGAAATCGGCGGCGCGATCGAGCATTTCGGCATGCCGGTCGATCCCGGCAATTTGCTCCTGATCGGCAGCGCCGGCGGCGTGCCGGTGCTGGGCGCGCCGGGCTGTGCGCGCTCGCCGGTGGAAAACGGGTTTGACTGGGTGCTGATGCGGCTTCTCGCCGGCCTGAAAGTCACGCGCGCCGAACTCACCGGGATGGGCGTCGGCGGACTGTTGATGGAGATCGTGACAAGGCCGCAGCCGCGCACCGTGGCAGACATCGAGGCCAACCGCAACGTCACAGCCATCGTGCTCGCTGCCGGCCGCTCGACCCGGATGGGCGGCCCTAACAAGCTGCTGGCCGAAATCGACGGCAAGAAGCTGGTTCGGATCGTTGCCGAGCAGGCGCTGGCCTCGAAGGCGAACGACGTGATCGTCGTCACCGGTCACCAGGCCGATCTGGTCGAGCAGGCCCTGGCGGGGCTCAAGGTGAAATTCGTCCGGAACCCGGATTTCGCCGGCGGGTTGGCGTCGTCGGTCAAGGCTGGCATTGGCGCAGTGCCTGACAATGCCGACGGCGCCATCGTCTGTCTCGGCGACATGCCGCTGATCGACGCGAAGCTGATCGATCGGCTGATCGAGACTTTTGCGCCGGACCGCGGCCATCTGATCGCGGTGCCCGTTAGCGAAGGCCGCCGCGGCAATCCCGTGCTGTGGTCGCGGCGCTTCTTCAAGGAACTGATGACGCTGGACGGCGATGTCGGTGCCCGGCATCTGATTGCCAAGCACACCGAGGCCGTGGCCGAAGTTCCGGTCGAGGGCAATAGCGCCTTCCTGGATATCGACACGCCGCAGGCACTGGAAGCGGCGCGGCGAAGCTAAATTGTAAGTTGGGCGAGGCTTCCGTTCACCAAATTTAAAACTCCCCGCGGCTAGATTCGCGCCCGTTACCTCGGGGGAGGGGCTCTTGATCGTGTCGACCGTCGCGGCACAACGCCGCGCGTGGATCATTGTTGTGCTGACCTTGCTGCTGGGCGTCTCGGGCTTCATCAGCAAGGCAAGGGCTGCGGGCGCATTCGCGGTCGGCAAATGCGGCGCCTATGGCCAGGCCTATGATTATCCCGCCGAGGCCGTGGCCCGCGCCGCCGCGCTCAAGCAATGCAAGGGCAACTGCAAGGCCTTGACCATGAAGCGCGCCTGTGCGGCGCTCGCGATCGATATGGCGAACCCCTGCGGCGCCCACGGCTACGCGGTCAAGCCCCGGATATCAAGTTCGCTCAATGCCGCGACGAAGAAGTGCTACGAATTCGGCGGCAAGGAATGCGTGATCCGCGCCTGGGCCTGCGACGCCAAGGGGTAATTCTGCTACGTCATTCCGGGGCGCGCGTCAGCGCGAACTACGATGCGCAATTTGCGCATCGGAGAATCTCGATTCCGGGTCTGGTCCTTCGGACCATCCCGGAATGACGGTCTCATCGGGAGCACTCATGCAATTCGACACCAAGATCGCGGTCGTGATCCGGACCGATCTCGAACCGTGGCAGAAGCTCAACGTGGCTTCGTTCCTTGCCGGCGGCATCGCGGCCGCGTTTCCCGAATGTATCGGCGAACCCTACGGCGACGCCTCGAGCACGAAGTATCTGTCGCTGATCGGCCAGCCGATCCTGATCTACGGCGCCGACCGACCGGCGCTTTCCCGCGCGCTCGAACGCGCGTTGACCAGGGGCGTCACGCCCGCGGTCTATACCGAAGACATGTTCAAGACCACGCATGACGCCGCCAACCGCGAGGTGGTGCGCGCCGTGATCCGCGCCGAGCTCAATCTTGTCGGGCTGGCAATGCGCGCCGAGCGCAAGGTGATCGACAAGATCGTCGACGGGCTGAAATTCCACAGCTAGCGGCTCGACCGGCGCGATCACTCCAGGACGCCGTGCGCCGTAGAACCAGGAAGTCGCCACCTTTCCGCCTTTCGGCGTCCCCGCTTTGTAACAAAAATTTGATTAATTATGTCGAAAAAGCGGGGATATTTCTCAAAAGCGGCTTGATTTCTCGTTCCCTTTGCCCACGGCGCATTTGTTCAGCGGGGTAGGAAGAGATGACTGATCAACAACTGGCTCTTCAGGCGATCAACGAGGCGCAACTCATACTCGAAGAATACCTTCGGCCCCGGCCGCAGAACAATGAGCGGATCCTCGACAGATTGGTCGAAGTTCTCGAACGCCCGGATTTGATAGTCGCCGTAAGCCGCTTGCAGCGGCAAAGTCTCGCCGTGCACCAATGAGCAAGCTCCCATCGATCGCCTTGGCCGCGACGCTCCTGTCCGTCGGGATGCCGGATGCGCAGGCCAGGCAGCAATGCCGCAGTGCGGCGCCAGCCAATCCAGGCGGCGAATGGTGGTCCTATCGTCTGATCGACGGACGAAAGTGCTGGTACCAGGGCAAGCCCATGCTCTCGAAGGCGTTGCTGGAATGGCCCAGGCAGGTATCCGCGCGATCGGTTTCCAGGGAAAGAACTGCAAACACCGTCACGCAGAAGCCGGGCAATCCGTTGGACTCACAAGCACTGATGGACGCTCAAGCCCGGGCAGTGAGGGATTCGGATACTTTCGAGGCGATGTGGCGCGAAAGGGTCGACGTACTTCAATAGGCGCTCCCCGGGGATCGCCTCTTTCGCGGACGACAACTGGTTCTTAAGGACTTGCAGATAGGCGCTTGGCTTTCAAGCAGCGGACAACGGTAATGCGTACGGCGGCAGAATTTAATCTCTACTACACTGCTCCTGACCCCTGGCATATTTCGCACGCAAGATTCAGGGACAAGGTCCTGCGACGCTGCATGAAGTCATTCATCCGGGACAAGTCCGTTCTCGAACTCGGTTGTGGCGAAGGCCACTTGACCCAGACGGTTTTCCGCAAGGCAAGATCCGTGGTGGGCATCGACATCAGCGATGTGGCGATTGCGCGGGCCAAGTCGCTCGAGCTGCCAAATGCCAGATTTGAAAGCGCCGATTTCCTGCAGGCGTCATTCGAGAATTATGACGTGATCGCCGCCATCGAATGCGTCAACTACCTGTCGCTGCCGGAGCGGGGAGCATTCCTGGAGAAAGTCGCCAGGGAACACGCGGGCAAGATACTTCTGATTTCAGGCCCGATTGTCGACTACACACGGCACTTTGGTCATAAGCGGCTGATGCACGAGTTCACGACCCTGGGGTTCAAGTCCCTCAGGTTCTATAACCTGTCCCTTTACTGGCACCCGCCGTCATCCAGGATCATCGCCAACCTGATCAAGCTGCCGCTTGCGCACACCCTGCTTGATTGGATGCCCGAGCAGATGGTGTACCAAAGGCTATATGCGCTTCGAGCACCGAAACCCGCCTGACTCCGAAGCTCGTCCGGCAATGTTGGATAGTCGCAGCAGAAAAGGTATTCTGCGTCAGCCGCTGACGAGCAGCGGGAGGTTCAAGCCGAGGAATTCCTGGGAGACCGATACTATTGTCGAAAATACTTTTCGCCGTTCTGCTGTTCTTGCCGCTGGCTTATTACAGCCCGGCAGCTCTGGCAGCCTCTCCCGCAGAACTGATTTCCGATTTTCGCCTCAAGCATGGCGAGGGACGCGTCACCATGGATTCGACGCTGAATCGCATTGCGCTCGATCAGGCAAAGGCGATGGCCGCCAGGGAAAAGCTCGACCACGAGGTTCTCGGATCCTTCAACTCGCGGGTCGCGCCAGCGCGAGCCGGGCGCGCTGCGGAAAACATCGCTTACGGCTACGATAGTTTTCAGAAAACGCTCGGCCAGTGGATTGACTCATCGGGCCATCGAAAGAACCTGCTGCTCCCCAAGGCCTCGCGCGTAGGTGTTGCCAGCGCACGGAGCCCCAACTCCCGCACTTATTGGGCCATGGTGATCGCTGGCGATTATGAAAAGCCGCCGAGTGCCACGGCCAAAAAGCCTGCCACCGGGGCAAAGCAAAAGACAACCGTTCAATCCTGCCGCATCAAGATCCTTGGCGCCTGCTTCTGATTGGGAGCGGCGGGCGTGCGCGGCGGCACCACGAATCCCGGTCCACGACCGCAGCTTGCGGGGGTTCTTGCAGCCAGGCCGCAAACGGCGAATACTCCTGCCTGTCGGTTTCCCGGAGAGAAATCCGGCCACGAAAGCTCGGGAGCGGGCAACAGGGAGGAATACGATGATGCGGGACAAGGGGAGTTCCAACGGCAACGATATGGATGTCAGCCGGCGCAGGTTTCTAGGCAGTTCAGGCCTGGCTGTGACAGGCGCCATCATCGGCGGCGCGCTGCCGTTCTCCGGAGGCGGCAGCGGAATTCCTCAAGCGCATGCCCAGGCTGCTCCGGCCGCCGCGCCCGCAGCGAAGGGACCGCAACTCCTGAAATTCCCGGGCAAGAACGAAGGGCTCGTCGTGCTCGGCGAAAAGCCGCTGGTCGCCGAGACGCCTGAAAGCCTGCTCGATGACGACACCACGCCGATCGAGAAATTCTATATCCGCAACAACGGGCAGATACCCGAGGAGACAAAAAACCCCGACGACTGGAAAATCACCATCGACGGCGAGGTCAACAACAAGATCGAGATCACGCTGGGCGAGCTGAAATCGAAATACAAGGCGGTGACGCGGCGCATGGTGCTGGAGTGCGGTGGCAATGGCCGTGCGGGTTTCTCGCCGCCGGCGCGCGGCAACCAGTGGACCAACGGCGGCGCCGGTTGCGCGGAATGGACCGGTGTGCCACTCGCCGATGTGCTCAAGAAGGCCGGCCTAAAGCCTGCCGCGAAATACACCGCGCATTATGCTGCCGATCTGCACCTGTCGGGCGACGCCAGCAAGCCGACCATCTCGCGCGGCGTGCGCATCGAGAAAGCGATGGACCCAAACACGCTGATCGTGTGGGCCATGAACGGCCAGCCGCTGCCGAACATTCATGGCGGGCCGGTGCGCCTGGTAGTGCCGGGCTGGGCGGGCTCGGCGTCGCAGAAATGGCTGACGCGCATCACCATCCGCGACAAGGAGCATGATGGTCCCGGCATGACTGAATTTTCCTATCGCACCGCGATCAAGCCGATGGTGCCGGGCGGCAAGGGCGATCCGGCGAACTTCCGCATTCTGGAATCGATGCCGGTGCGCTCCATCATCAGCAACCCCGCCAACGGCGCCAAGTTCGCGGCCGGCACCAAGGAGCTGAAATTGCGTGGCGCATCCTGGGCCGGCGATCTCACGGTCAGGCAGGTCGATGTCTCGACCGATTTCGGCGCGAGCTGGCAGCGGGCCAAACTGGAGAAGCCGAAAAACAAGTATGACTGGCAGCGCTGGACCGCGACCGTGAAACTGCCGAGCGACGGTTATTTCGAAATCTGGGCACGAGCTACCGATTCAAAGGGAGCGATGCAGCCGCATCAGGCCGGCTTCTGGAATCCGCAAGGCTATGGCGGCAACGCCATGCACCGCATCGCGGTGCTGGTGGGATGATGCGGCGTCTCGCCTGGCTCGCAATGGCCGGACTGCTGGGGACCGGGCCGGCCATTGCGCAAACGACCTTCACACCTCGCGACGAAAGCCCGGAGGAATTTGCCGCCGGCGCAGGCCGCGATGAAACGTTCTACGCCTGCACCGCCTGCCACGGCTTCAAATTGGTGGCGCAGCAGGGCATGACGCGGGCGCAATGGGAGGATTCCATCAACCTGATGGTCCGTCGCCACAACATGCCGCCGCTCGAAGACAAGGACCGCGACACGGTGCTGAACTATCTCGAGGCGGCCTATCCGCCGCGCGCGCCGGCGGGCCGGGGAGGGTGGGTGAATCCGTTTGCCAAGTGAACAAGTGAATTGACGGGGCACCGGCAAAGCCGGCGCGCCCAACTCGACGCGGTCAGTTCCGCACTCAGTTCCGGACCTGGGCGCGCGCAACCTGCACGCCTCCCTTGCGACGCTGTGCCGAAAGGGTCGGCTTCGCGCTGCGATCGGCCCGCGCAACTACCCGTTTGTTCTTCGTCACGTTCGCTTCCGCGTGCTGGGCCTTGGCGCCGCCGCGGCGCGAGGCGTATTCCTTGCCGTCGATCGGCGCCACGTGCGGCGGGTCCCTGTCGAGATATGGCCGCCCGATGCCGTACTGCTTGCCGTTCGCATCGATCCATTTCCACAACGCTTCCGTGGAAACCCATCGCTCCGCCTTTGTCCTGCCCTTGACGCTCACGATATCGGCCGCAAGCCCGTGGCCATAGCCGCCGCGGAAGCTGCCGCCGTGGTACGACCGGTCGCTCGCCGCCTTCAGGCCGCTCGCAATCGATTGACGGTAGTCGTCGCGGAACGCGCTGGTGATGCCGGGCGACAGCCCCGCCTGTTCGGCAGCGTGAAGCGTATGGAAGAGTTTCAGCTTGAAGCTCCGGTCCATGCCTCCGATCACGTAGTCCATCATCGGCATGCCGATTTTCGCTGCGGCGTGCGGATCCTTCCAGGTGAAGTCCTGAGGCACGAGCTTGGTGAAGGTCCTGGTGACGACCTTGGTGACGGTCACCGTCTTTTTCTTCTTCTTGACCTTGACCTGGACGGTCACTTTCCTCCGCTCCTGCACCTTCATGGTGTCCTGCTTGAGCGTCCGCTGGTAGAGCGCCCACAGGTATCGGTCGATGCAGGGTTCCACGACGAGGCACTCATCGACGATTTCGAGGGAGTTCGCCGCTGCCGGGATCACCGCAGCGTCCTCGCCCTCGTCCGGCAGCAGATCAGACGGGTTCACTGCCGCCACCTGCATGGCCGGCATTTCAGGCGGCAACACCGGCGATGGAGCGGGCGACACCAACTCTACAATCGCTGCCGGATCAGCCGAAGCCACAACCGTCCTGTCGTTGGCCGGCTTTGTCACCGGTTCGGCGATCATGGCTGCATCGGCGTTGACGACAGCGGTGCTGACGACAGCCGTGTTGCTCATCGCCTGCGGCTTGTCGGCGCGTTGCTCAGCGATGAGAGATGGTGCTTGGCGAACCTCGACCGGCAGGGCACCGGCGGCGTTCTCGATGCGGGCCGAACCGACGCCGGCCAGCCCGGCGATGACCCAGCCTGAGAGCACGGCGGTGCCGCACAATAGCGACGTCACTAGCGCAATTCGCTGCGGGTTCTTCATCCTGTTGCCTCCAAAAGACTCAACCGGAGTCGCACTGCACAGCCCAGCATGCAACGAGGCTGATCTTTCGGATCAATACGGAATCGCGCAATGGCGCAAAGTGATGGGATGCCCATTATTTCGGGGAGTGTCGCCAGAATGCAACGGAATGGAACTTGGGAGTCAATGCGTCAAGACACAGAGCCTCCAGCTTCGGATAAAGCTCTGCCAAAACTGCGATCACCCGCGACAGGCTGATCTAGGCGCTGCGACCCGGCGGAAGCACGACGACGATCCCGCCTGGCTTCACGCGATTCACGAGATCGATGACATCCTCATTGGTCATGCGAATGCAGCCCGACGAGATGGCATGGCCGATATATTCCGGCTGATTGGTGCCGTGGATGCGGTAAAGCGTGTCCTTGCTGCCCTGATAAAGGTAGATCGCCCGCGCGCCCAGCGGATTGGCGGGACCTCCGGCGACCCGTTTCGGGTAGGGGCCAAGCCGCTGCTGGATTTCTTCCGTCGGAATCCAATCCGGCCATTCAGCCGTCTTGCCAATCGTGGCGACGCCGGACCAGGCCTGCGCTTCCTCGCCTACGGTCACGCCGTAGCGTACCGCTTTTCCGCCCGGCATCACGTAATACAGAAAGCGTGCATTGGTATCGACGAGGATCGTCCCCGGCTGCTCCTTGCGCGTGTAGTCGACAATATGTCGGCGATAGGTCTCCGGGATGCTCGCCTGCGCGTAAGGCGCGCGGGCCAGCAACTGGCGGTCCCTTGATGACAAATTGGCGTTGGATGTCGGTGAGAGCGTCGCTTGCATGCAACCGCCGAGCACAGACCCAACCACCCCTACGAGCAACAACGCCATTCCGGACTTCGGCACAGCGAGTCCTCCCCAAAGCGCTAGATTGGTTCATCTGCTGCTCAAATAGTGCAGAAATAATGGCAACGATGGAAACAACCCGGCAATATCGAGGTCGGGCGCTGTCGGCCGGCATCGCGCCGGTTCGCCGGCCGGGGCGCTATTTCAGTTGCCGATTATTGGCCGGCCGTTCGCGCGTCGATCCGCTCAACCGTGCTGACCGGCGCTGCGCAGCCGACCAGGCAGGGGCGTCCGGCAACAACGCACGCCAACTCGTCGCGTAGCGGGAGCTAGCTCTCCAGCGTGAATCCAACGCGCAACGTGACTTGGTAGTGGCCAACGGAGCCGCCTTCGATGTGGCCTCTCGTTTGCACGACCTCGAACCACTTCATGTCGCGAACGGTTTTCGAGGCGCGGGTGATCGCGTTCTGAATCGCGTCTTCGATGCTTTTTTCCGACGATCCGACGAGCTCAAGAATCTTGTAGACGTGATCTTTCATTTCGATGGTCGGCATGACGAACCTCCGTGGTTGATGGCAGTGGGCGATCTCTCCCGCAGCAAAGCTTCGATCCGATCGAGTGCCAAGTCCAGAGCAGCTTAACCCCAGGCGCAAAGTCTGATGATGTCCAGGATGTCTCCGGCGGCTTGATCTTGCGAAAATCGATCAATCAAAGGTGCAACTGAGACGGGCCGGGTGCTGAGCGAACGTGAATCACCGGTGACTGAAATACCAGACATGGCCAACACAGTGCAGCAATCCGGCGGCTACTGCCCCGACGGCGTGCGAAGGCCGTGCCAGGCGTCGCGCACCTGATGGTAGTGCACTTCCGGCAGATAGTCCGGCGTGTTGAGGCCGAGCGTCTTGACGTCGAGCCGGCCGATCGCGCTGAGCAGGGTGTAGGAGGCGATGACGCGGTCGCGCTGCGCGCCAATCAAACGGGCCTTCGCAAGGATCAAATCCTGCTGTGCGTTCAGCACGTCGACCGTGGTGCGCTGGCCGCCTGTCGCCTCGCGCTGCACGCCTTCGAGGGCAACGGTGGCGGCGCGCACTTCTGCTTCCGATGCAGTGACCGCGATCTTGGCACCCTCGTTGGCGACCCAGGCGCCGACCGCCGCGGTCCGGGCCTGGCTCCGGAATTGATCCAGCACCAGCCGGCTCTGGGCCGCGATCTGCTTCGCCTGCCGGGTCTGCGAGGCCGCCATGCCGCCGTCGTAGATCGGCTGCGTAAGCTGGCCGGTCACCGAAGCCTGGTCGGTCCCAGAACTGCCGAGGGTCGGATCGGACTGCCGGCTGCGGCTGGCGTTGCCTTGCAGCGTGATCGTCGGCATCAGGCTGCTTTCGGCGACGCGGATCGAAGTCGTGGCGACGTCGAAGTCGTAGCTCGCCGCCATCACTGCAGGGTGCTGCCGGAAGGCGAGGCCGGTGGCGTCATCGCGGCTGCGCGGCAGCATCCGATCCACGCTGTCGGCAGCGCGCAGCGCGTTGGGCGCGTTGCCGATCACCTGGGTATAGGTCGCCTGGCTGACGGCGAGGTTGACCTCGGCGGCATTGAGATCGGCGCGGCCGCGGCTGAGGCGGGCTTCGGCCTGCGCGGCGTCGGTCGGGGTGACGTCGCCGGCGTTCAGGCGCTTCTGGGTGATGCCGAGCGTTTCCTGCAGGAACGCGACGTTCGCGCGCTGCGCCTCGACCAGCGACTGGTTGGCGAGAACATTGGTGTAGACGGTGACCGCGTCGAGCAGCACGCCCTGGCCGACATTGCGCAGGGCCTCGCGGCCGGCCTGCACCTGCAGTTCCGCCGCGCGCACGCTGTTGGCAGTCTTGAAACCGTTGAACAGCGTCTGCGTCACGGTCACGCCGACGGTCCAGGGTTTCAAGTTTGCAGACTGGATCGTGTTGTCCGGCAGCAGGTTCCGCACCGACTGAAGGCCGGCGGAAAGCCCGGCGATGATCTGCGGCCGATACCCCGAAAGCGCCTGCGGCACGTTCTCATCGGTGGCGCGCTGACGCGCCCGTTCCGCATTGAGTTGCGGGTTGGTCTGATAGGCTTTGACCAGCGCCTCGGGAAGGCTTTCCCCATGCGCTGCCGCCGCGGCAAACGTGAAGCAACCTGCTACCGCGAGGCAAATGCCCGATCGAAGCACGCGCAATTTGACGTCGCCAACTCTGGTGGCACGCTCAGTCATTTGATCCCGTAGTCGAACACACGAACGTGATAACTCCACTTCGAGCCATCACGCTCAATCCTTTTGTTTGGGCATGAACCTTGCGGAGCGATCAGTGCTCCATTTCCAGATCATGCGCCGCCCGTCCGCCCCCGCCGACGATGTCACACGTCTACTGTTTAGGGGGCGTCGCCGCCACAGGCAAACCGCCGCGCGACAACAGTTACCGCGATTCGGTGAACTCGGTGCTTGGCTGTTGCCGGTTCGTCACAGACGAATCTTGGCGGTAAATGCGGTATAGCGGTCGCGTGGCTGCCGTCCGATTCCAGGGCAGTAGGCTGTTCAGCTATGCCCGGGTCCGTACGCGATGCCGAAGTTGTTTTCCGATCCCGAAGCGATCGCGGAGGATATCATCCGCGATGTCGGAATCCATCTTGTGGTCGGGTTACCGCTCGGGCTCGGCAAGGCCAACCACGTCATCAACGCGCTGTATGCGCGCGCCGTGGCCGACCGCGCGATCAACCTGACGTTCTTTTCCGCGCTGACACTGGAAAAGCCCAGGCCCTCGAGCCCGCTCGAACGGCGCTTCATCAATCCGGTGATCGACCGGCTGTTCGGCGGCTATCCCGATCTGACTTATGCCAGCGCGCTGCATAAAGGTGAGCTGCCGCCCAACATCAGCGTGATCGAGTTTTTCTTTCTGGCCGGTAAATGGCTGCAGGTGCCGTACGCGCAGCAGCACTACATTTCGGCAAACTATACCCATGCGGCCGATTATTTGCTGACGCGCGGACTCAACGTCGTCACCCAGCTGGTAGCGAAACGCGTCGTCGACGGCGTGCCGCGCTACAGCCTGAGCTGCAATACCGACACCACGCTCGACATCCTGCGCGCCCGCAATGAAGGCCGCGCGTCGTTCAGGCTGATCGGGCAGGTGAATTCCGAACTGCCGTTCATGCCTGGCCCCGGCGATCTTGCAGCGGATGAATTCTCCGCGGTGCTGGACAGCCCGGAGACTGATTTCCCGCTGTTCGCGCCGCCGGCCGAACCGGTCAGCGACAGCAGATATGCAATCGGACTTCATGCAGCCAGCCTCGTGCCCGATGGCGGCACGCTGCAGATCGGCATCGGTCAGGTCGGCGACGCGCTGGCGCAGGGTCTGATCGTTCGTCATCGCGATAACGGACAATTCAACGCCATCATGAAGCGGCTCGCGCCTGCAGCCGGACAAGGATCGCCACTCGAAACCGGACGGTTCGAGAACGGACTCTACGGCGTCAGCGAAATGCTGATCGAGGCGTTTCTCGGCCTGATCGATGCAGGAATCCTCAAGCGCGAAGTCGACGGCGTTACGCTGCACGGTGCCTTCTTCGTGGGGCCGAAGTCGCTCTATCGCGCGTTGCGCGAGATGCCGGCCGAGCAACTGAAGCGAATCCAGATGATGCCGGTGTCTTTCACCAACCAGCTTTATGGCGACGAGGATGTGAAGCGCCGCGACCGCGTCGATGCGCGCTTCGTCAACACTGCGATGATGGCGACGCTGATGGGCGCCGCGATTTCCGACGGGCTGGAAAACGGCCAGGTCGTGAGCGGCGTCGGCGGCCAGTACAATTTCGTGGCGCAGGCGTTCGCGCTTCAAGGCGCACGGTCGATCCTCGCGCTGGAAGCGACGCGGCAGGCGGGCGCGAAGACGCACTCCAACATCCGCTGGAGCTATGGCCACCAGACCATCCCGCGGCACCTGCGCGACGTGTTCATCACCGAATACGGCGTTGCCGATGTCAGGGGAAAATCGGACGCCGAGACCATCGCTGCCATGCTGCAGATCACCGATTCGCGCTTTCAGGATGAACTCGCCAAGACCGCCAGGGACGCCGGCAAGCTGCCGAAGGGTTTCGAGATTCCGCGCGCCTGTCGCGAGAATTTTCCGGAGCGGGTCACGCAGGCCCTGAAGCCTGCGCGCGAGGCCGGGCTGCTGCCGTCATTCCCGTTCGGTACTGATTTTACCGAGCTCGAGCAGCGGCTGATCCCGGCGCTGCAGTTGTTGCGCGACGCGCAGCGGGCCCCGCTGCGCCTGCCCGGATTGCTGTGGCAGGGGATGACGCAGCCACCGGACGCCGCAGCCCGCGAATGCCTGGCGCGGCTCGGGCTCGATCGCCCGAAGACGTTTGCGGAGCGTGGCTATCGTGCGCTGGTCAATGCGGCGCTGGTGCGGAGTGGGGAAAATTAGTCTCTCGTCGTCCCTGCGAACATGCTGTTGCAGGGACGACGCGGAAAGGTTTGGGTCTACCTGTTCTTGTTCACCGGCTTGCGCTTTTCGATGAACGCGGCCATGCCTTCGGAGCGGTCTTCCAGCGCGAAGGTCGAGTGGAACAGATTGCGCTCGACATTCATGCCCTCCGACAGCGGCGTTTCGAACGCACGGTTGATGGCTTCCTTGGCCATCGCGGCCGCAGGGCGCGACATCGACGCGATCTTTTCCGCGGCCGCCAGCGCCTCTTCCATCAGTTTGTCCACTGGGACGACGCGGCTGACTAGACCGGAACGCTCCGCCTCGGCGGCATCCATCATGCGTCCGGTGAGACAGAGATCCATCGCCTTGGACTTGCCGATCGCGCGCGTCAGCCGCTGGGTGCCGCCGATACCCGGGATGGTGCCGAGCGTGATTTCCGGCTGGCCGAATTTTGCGGTGTCGGACGCGATGATGATGTCGCACATCATGGCGAGCTCGCAGCCGCCGCCGAGCGCATAGCCGCTGACGGCCGCAATCGTCGGCTTGCGGCAGGTGGCGACACGGTCGCCCCCGACCGCTGCAAAGTCGCTGGAAAACATGTCGATGAAGGTTTTCGGCTGCATCTCCTTGATGTCGGCGCCGGCGGCGAACGCCTTTTCGCTGCCGGTGAGCAGGATGCAGCCGATCGCGTCGTCGGCCTCGAGGTCGTCGACGGCGGCGGCGATTTCGCGAAACACGCCGAACGACAGCGCATTGAGCATTTTCGGGCGGTTTAGCGTGATGATGCCGACCGCGCCCTTGCTCTCGACAATGATGTATTCGAACGTCGCCATGATGTACCCCGCCTGGCCGATTTGGCGGGCAATGTGCCCGCTGGCGGGATCGGCATCAAGTGCGGCGAGGTGGCACCGGACGCAGCATTGCCGCGGCCGGCGCGTGGGCCCCCTAGGCCATGAACATGCGCGCTGCGGACGCCATCGTCAGCAGGGTGCCGAAGGCAATGAAGATCTTCCCGATCAACGAGGTCCTGTCGAGGCTGTCACTGCTGGATGCCTGAGCGGAGTTTTCCGGCTGCTCCGGTTTGACCTGTGCCATCGCAACCGTCTGCGAGGCAGCTGGTTGGGAGGCCGCCGTCTCGGGGGCGGCGGTCTGGGAGGATTGGCTCTCCTGCAGAACCTTGTCGACGTCGTTGAGTTGATCCGGGGTGGCCACCGCCGCTCCCTCGGCCGGGGCCCGCCCGTCGGCCTGATTGTCCGCCGCCGCCAGCAGGGTCGTGCTGGCCTTCGCCGACATCGCCTGTGACATCGCCCTGGCGCTGTCCCCGATGCCGCCCTGCGCCGCATCGGCCGGATTCATCTGCGCGTTGGCGTTGGCGACCGATTCCGACATCGCCGGCCGCACCGCGGCACCGGGCGTTTCCGAGCTCTTTCCACTTTCGGTCGGGTTGGACGCCGTTCGTGGGGGTTTCCGATAGGCGTGGCGCTTCTTCTTCAGGTATCGCGAACTGGATTTGGTGGACTTTTCCGAGGTCGCGCTCTCCGATTTCGAAGCGGCGGCGCTTTCGCTGCCTGCTGCCTTTGCCGGCGAGGGCCCAGCGATAAATAGAAAGAGCCCTGCGGCCAACATCAGGGCTCCGGCCGCGCTGGCTTTGACCTTCATGTGGAATCTCCCCTTGCCGCCGCCCAAGCGGGAGAAGAGACCGCGTCGCGTGTCCTCAGCACGGCAGAAAGAGGGAATTTTCGGGCAACACCGGGCAAAAGCAGGGCTGTCTGAAGGGACTGCGTCCAGCATTTTTTGTGATGCGGAGGCCCGCGGGCCGGCGCCGGTGGATGCCAGTCCTGCCAATCGATGCTATGAGCCTGCTCGTTCAGGGCACGGCCGTCGATTCCCGGCAGGCCCTCGCATCGCGTATGTTAATCACGACTTCGTGATGTTTTCATCTCGATGTAACAAATTGACAGATCGACCGAATTGCAGGGTAGGAGCGCGGGTGCGCGAGCGGGATGACGAATGGACCGGCCTGATGCGGTCGGCCATTGCAGGCGACAGTGCGGCGTATCACCGCCTGCTCAAGGCCGTCACGCCGGTGCTCCGGGCAGCGGCGCGCCGCGGTCTGACGCGTGCGGGGCAACCGGTCGATCAATCCGAGGACATTGTGCAGGACATTTTGCTGGCAGTCCATTTGAAGCGGCACACCTGGGACGTCAGTGCCCCGTTCGCCCCTTGGCTGTTTGCGATCGCCCGCAACAAGCTGATCGATGCGCTGCGCCGCCGTGGCCGGCGCATCTTCGTCGATATCGACGATTTCGCCGAGACCATTGCCGGCGAAGCGCCCGCCGAGACGGCGTCGGCGAGCGAGGTCGCGGCCCAGCTTCAGACGCTGCCGGCCCGGCAGCGCGACGTACTGCAGTCGATCGCGGTCGACAGCGCATCGGTCAAGGATACCGCGGCAAAGTTTTCAATGAGCGAGGGCGCCGTGCGGGTGGCGCTGCATCGCGGGCTGACCAGCCTGACGGCGAAGTTACGGGAACGTTGAGAATGGATACCGATCGTCTCATTCGAACGCTGGCCGCCGACAACGGCCACCGTGCGCGGCCCGTGGGATACGCGCTGATGCTGGCGCTGCTGGCGGCTGCGCCGGTCTCGCTCCTGATGTTCTTCGCCGAACTCGGCGTCAGGCCAGACGTGATGATCGCGATCCACAATCCGTTCTTCGATCTGAAATTCGCAGTGACGCTGGCGCTGGCGATTTCGGCGATCGCCGTCAGCCTGCATTTGTCGCGGCCGGAGGTCTCGCTGCGCGGCTTCGGCTGGCTGCTGCTGGCGCCGGTCGGGATTTTGACGGCGGGGATCGGCGGCGAGATGATGATGCCGCAACGGTTGCCGATGATGACCCGGATGATCGGCAAGAATTCCTGGATTTGCATGACGGCGATCCCGGTGCTGTCGCTACCGATCCTGGCGGGCGCGCTGATCGGCTTGCGTCACGGGGCGCCGGCGCGGCCCGCGGTCGCCGGTGCTGTCGCAGGCCTGTTGTCGGCGGGATTGGCGGCAACGCTCTACGCGTCGCATTGCACGGATGACTCGCCGTTGTTCGTGGCGACCTGGTACACGCTGGCGACGGCGCTGGTGACGGCAGTCGGCGCGCTGGCCGGATCGAAGCTGCTGAAGTGGTAGGCCGTGATTTCGACGGCAGTGTAGCCTGGAAGCAGAATACCTAACCCACAGGCGCGTTCTGCTGCATGCGATGGAAGCGCAGCACCTGCTGCGCGGTCGACGGCCGCAGCCGCTCGTAGGTGTCCTTGCAGGCGGCGATATCGGTCGGTTCTCCGCCAGCCAGCTCATCGCGCATGTTGATGATCGTCTTGACGGTTGGCCACGAAAGTCCCGCGACCTTCGCCAGGATCATGACGCCTTCGGCCCGGCTTTCGATCATCATGTTTTCGGCGATCGCCACCGGCATGTTGGCCAGCGCCGCGATCGACGCGTTGGCTTCGTCGAATTTTCCGGACTCCGCAAACGACGCCACCAGGGATTCGTCGAGCCGGCCGTCGTCATACAGCGACTTGATCAGCGCATGGGCGATTTCGGTGTTCCTGGTCATCGTCGAGGTCGCCGAGCGCGCACGCCGCGTTGCCTCCTTGACGGCGGTCGGCACCCGGGCAGCCTGCTGCGGGTCGGCGGCCTCCAGCCGCTGCCGCACCGTGTCGGATGCCTTCGCGAGCAGTTTCAGGTACAGATGCCGCGGTATGGCCGGACACTGACCGATGCAGATCGTGAGGCTGTCGTCGCCTTCCGCGCGGCTGACCAGGCGGGTGAAACCGCGCTCGGTGAACTCCGCGCCGGGATTGTTGACAGTGCTCTGGACCACCTCGTCGTTGCCGCGCTGGACCAGCACGTCGGTGACGGCGCCGCTCAACACCCTTCGCGTCGAAATCGCCATCAAATGCGCCTGGCTCTTGCTGCGGGCGTTCTCGATCAGGGTCTTGTCGTCAAGCCGGTTGGATCGCGACAGCACCGGTCCCGCTACCTCGATGACGTCGTCGAAGGCGAGCGCGCGGATGGTGAGCGGCGGCGCGGTGTCGATCGGGCCAAGGCGGTTGGCGAGCAGGGCCTTGGCCGAAGTTTCGATGTGATCGATCAGGCACTGGAACACATCGTCGAACAGCCCGATCTGTTCGTCGGAATAGTCGATCGCGCCGTTGATGAAGAGATCCGTCACACGGCGCAGGGTCTCCACCCGGCGGGCGACGGTGCCATGCGCCAGCGTGCTCTGCAGCTCGTCGAGCAGATGTCCGGGATAGGTAGCTGTTTTCGAACTCATGACTCTGTCCTGGAGAAGAAAACCGGCGTTGGATTCTCCGCAACCGGAACTTAAAAAATCTGGATCAGGCGCTCGTAATGCGGTTGCGCCCCTGCGCCTTGGCTGCGTAAAGCGCGCGGTCGGCGCGCGCGAGGAATGTGTCTGACGTTTCGTTGGGCTTCAGCGTCGCAACGCCGGCGGACATCGTCACGTTCATGCCCGGCGAGAATGCGCTCCATTCGAGATCGGCGACGATCGCACGCAGCCGGTCGAGCGCCCCAGCCGCGCTGTTCGTATCCATGTCGGGCAGCACCAGCAGGAATTCCTCGCCGCCGTAGCGTCCGAACCGGTCGACGCTGCGGATATTGGCGAACATGGTAATGGAAAATGTGCGCAGCACCTCGTCGCCGGTCGGGTGGCCGTAGGCGTCGTTGATGCGCTTGAACCAGTCGAGATCGATCAGCGCAATGGAGCAGGGCGATCCGCTGCGGTCGGCGCGGGCGATTTCCTCCTCCAGCACCCGCATGATGCTGCGGCGGTTCGAGGCCCCCGTCAGTTCGTCGAGTTCGGCAAGTTCCTCGATCCGCTTGTTGGCCGCCTTGAGTTCGAAACTGCGGTCGTAGAGCATCTTGCGCATCGTGCTGCCATAGAGGCCGACGAAGGCGCATTGGCCGATCGTGAGGACGTATGAAAGCATTGCGGCGACACGCTCGGCCGGGGTCGCGATCGGCAGGCCGATCGGCGTGCTGGTGAACAGAAAGATTGGCACCAGGCCGATCATGGTGAGCGTCCAGGCAATGATGGCCTGGCGGGAAGTCATCCGCAGCGCACCGAAGCCGAAAATCAGGAACACGACGCTGAGGAAGGCAAAGCCGATCTCGGGTGCCGCCAGCAGGAAACAAAGCTGAATCGCGACGTGGCCGCCGACCTGGTAGACGGTGAGGTAGTGATCCTCGAACCTGTCGTTGAAACAGGCCTCCGACAGCACGACGAATATCGAGACCAGTCCGACGCCGACCAGGAAATAGGCCGACGGAATGATCATCGGGATGGTGCCGGCGTAAGCATACACCACTAGAACGAGGGTGATGAGCGAGTAGCTGACGGCCTGCACCGCCAGCATCTGGCGGCGCTGTCCGGTCCGGCGCTTCAATAGCTCGGGCGGCAGCCGAACGCCGTGCGCGACCGCACTGTTGGAGCCTTGCCCTTGAAGCAATGAAGCCGCGCTGCTCATGTTCCGCCGAGAATGGAGGTTGCCGGACGAAACTTTAGGGAACAAAGCCTTTAGTTTTGGTATCTTTTGGCGTCGATTCCGGTCCGGGCATACGGGGCCAGTATGCTGTTTCGTAACGGAAATCTGCCAGATTCCGATAGTATGGAACCTGGGCCCGGGGAGCCATCACAAAGCTGATGCTGCCCTGTTGGCCAAGCATTGGTATCGTCGTACGGGCGGTGCGTTCTCTAGGAAGGTAGTTCCGTAATATGATACCAGTCTTGGGGCTTCGTTGGTTCTGGCCGGTACCCGCGCCGGGCCATGCCCTTTTGTGGCATAGATCACACATGCGCTTACGGCATTGCCGTAATGTGAAGATTCTTGCCTTCTCCGTCGAACCGCCGGCCACCCCTCTCATACCAACCTTGCGAGACGGCCATTGAGTGCGGCACAGGCGGCTTCAGATGACGTTCTGATCGCCCGGATCGCTCAAGGCGACCGGCTCGCCATGCAGGTGCTTTACGGAAGGCACCATGTCAGGGTGTTCCGTTTCGGGCTTCGGCTCGTAAGGGACGAACAGATCGCGGAAGATCTCATCAGCGAGGTTTTCGTCGATGTGTGGCGTCAGGCCGGCAAGTTCGAAGGCCGATCCGCCGTTACCACCTGGCTGCTGGCGATTACGCGTTTCAAGGCCCTCTCGGCACTTCGGCGCCGCAAGGACGTTGGACTGGACGACGAGACCGCGAACGCCATCGAGGATACCTCCGACGATCCCGAAGTGGTGGTGCAGAAGAAGGATACGGGTGAAGCGTTGCGCAAGTGCCTGACGGCACTTTCGCCTGAGCATCGGGAGATCGTCGATCTCGTCTACTACCACGAGAAGTCCGTGGAAGAGGTAGCCGAAATTGTCGGTATTCCCCAGAACACCGTCAAGACGCGCCTGTTTTATGCGCGCAGAAAATTGGCCGATCTGCTGAAGGCAGCCGGCGTAGAGCGAGGTTGGCCATGATGGCAGCGAGCAGGAAAGTGCTGGATCGAGAGCCCAGCGAAATCGAAATGCTGTTGCCTTTCCATGCGGCCGGTACCTTGAGTGCGCGGGATGCACGCCGCGTCGAGGACGCGCTCGCCAGCGATCCCGAACTCGCCCGGCAATATGCCGTCATCGGCGAGGAATATGCCGAGACCATCAGCTTGAACGAGAGCCTCGGGGCGCCTTCCGTGCGCGCCATGCAGAAGCTGTTTGCGGCGATCGATGCGGAGCCCGAGCGCAAGCCGTCGCTTTCGGTCAGCCTGTCTGCCCGCGTATCGGAATTCTTTGCAAAGCTGTCGCCGCGCACGCTGGCCTGGTCGGCCGGCGTTGGCGCCGTCGCACTGCTGTTGCAGGCCGGCGTGATCGGCGCCGTGCTGACGAAGAACCAGACCGCTTCGTTCGAGACGGCGTCGTTGAGCATGAACGAGTCGTCGTCAGGGCCCATCACCCGCGATCTCGGCAGCAGCGTTGCGCCGCCGCGGGCGCTGGTGCGGTTCGCGCCGGACGCGCGCATCGCCGACATCACCGTTTTGCTCGGGAAATATCAGGCTTCGATCGTCGGTAGCGCCGAGGGTGGCATGTTCCGGCTGCAGTTCAAGGCGATGGGCAGGGACGAGGCGGCAAGCCTGCTGAAGAAGCTGGAGGGCGAGAAGATCGTCAGCCTTGCGGTGGCAGCGCAGTAGGCCGCTCGTCCGCGCGCCCGGCAAGCCGAGGTACCATGATCCATGATGGCTCGAATTGGCGGATGAAGACGCGGCGCGCTGCGTTGATCCTGTCGACTACGCTGTTGCCGTTGTTGGTTTTTGCGGCTTCCGCGGTTCATGCGCAAAGCATCATGCGTTCGCCCAATCTCAACGTCGGGTCGCGGACGCCGACCATCAATCCCAACATCGCGGCCCGCCCGAACCTGGGCGTCGATACCGTCGCGCGAACGCGCCCGGATCTTGGCGTACGGTCGACGCTCTCGGTTACGCGGTTTCCGTCCAACCAGAACCCGGGTTGCCAGGCCGCCTCTCGCGGCCCGGACGGCGCATGCTCGACAACCTCGGCCGGCGGCGGCAAGGGTGGCTCCGCCAAGAACTTGGCTGCCAAAAAGGGGAAGGGCGGGGCAGAAAAGGGCAGTTCGCAGGCGGCGGTCAATCTGCGCACCGTTCCGAACGAACTCGTTGCGGAAATCGACGGCTCGCTGTCCACGGCCGAGGCCGATGCGCTGGCACGGCGCCATGGCCTGGAGCGCATCGCGTCGGAGAATTTCCCGCTGCTCGGCGGCACCATCGGCCTGTTCCGGATCGTCGACCGCCGTCCGCTCGAGACGGCGCGCCGTCAGTTTGCCGCCGACGCCAGCGTGCGGTCGGTCCAGCTCAATTTCCGCTATTTCCTGCAGGATCAGAAGAAGGCCCCTGCCGAGGGCGATGCCGCGCAATACGCGGTCACGCAGCTCCGGTTGCCACAGGCCCACCAGCTCGTTCGCGGAATGAACGTCACCATCGCGGTGATCGATTCAGGCGTCGACGCCAGGCATCCTGAACTCGCCAATTCGATTGCCGACAATTTCGATGCGCTCGGCAGCAAGGAAGGCCCGCACGTCCATGGCACCGGGATTGCGGGGGCAATCGTCGCGCATGCCAGGCTGATGGGGAGCGCGCCGGAGGCGAGGCTGCTCGCGATCCGGGCATTCGGCGCCGGATCGAAGGGCGCCGAGAGCACGTCCTATGTGATCATCCGGGGACTGAATTATGCCGCCGAGCATGGCGCGCAGATCATCAACATGAGCTTTGCCGGCCCCAAGGATCCGCTGATCGAGCGCGGCATCGCCGCGACCGCGGCGAGGGGTATCCTGATGGTTGCTGCGAGCGGGAACGCCGGTGCTAAATCACCGCCGCTCTATCCCGCCGCCAATCCGAACGTGATCGCCGTGAGCGGCACCGATGCCCAGGAGAAGCTGTTTGCGGCATCCAACCGCGGCAATCACATCGCCATCGCGGCGCCCGGTGCGGAAATCTTCCTGCCCGCGCCTGATGAGAAATACCAGATCACGTCAGGCACTTCATTCTCCGCCGCCTATATCAGCGGCGTCGCCGCGTTGCTGCTAGAGCGCAATCCTGCATTGAAGCCCAATGATGTTCGCGCGATCCTGATGAAAACCGCCCGCGACCTCGGCGCCCCCGGCCGAGACGACCTGTTTGGCGCGGGCAACGCCGATGCGTTCGCCGCGGTCATGGCGGCGGCCGCTTCGTCGGTTCCCCTTGCTGCAGCTACCGGCAAGCCCGCCGGAGAAAATGCCGCGGCTCTCGATAACGCTTCCGTGAGCCGCGCGCTGAATGACGCCACGCCATCGATGGCATCCGAAAGATCGGCTGCAAATACAGTCAATCGGCCTGCGGCACAGTGAATTCCAGGCAATCGGCCTCGCATCAAGCAGCAAAAAAATCGCCGGCCGTTTTGAACGTTCGGCAGGGTGTCGCGACTTATTTATGTGGGAGCGGTTATCCCTCCCCATCGGCTGTATTCGGCGCGAGCGCCCATCCACCCCAAGCGCCCCATATAGCTTGACCCGTCCGGTTGTCCCCCCGGACGGGTCTTTCATTTCTGGCGCCGATTTTTCACGTATGGTGTCAGGAAGCGACCGGGCGCAACGCGGGTTTCCCTGCTCGATGCGCGCCGCCTAACGGCACGCACTGGACAACGGCGAAGTTTTCCACAGAATATCCATATTGTATCCGACTGATTCGTCCCGGTTGCGTCTGCGTCTGTCTCTCTCATTGGGGCTGATTAATGACACACCGAGACGTGGCCTTGGGCCGCGAGATCGTCGCGCGCTGGTGCAATCTGGCCGAGCGTCGGCTGGAATATCTCACCGAACTGTGGGAAACCGGGCGCTGGCGCCGCTTTCACAGCGAAATTCAGTTCCTGCAAAACATCCAGGAAGCCAAGGCCGCCGTAGAATCCTGGCGTGCCCTGTTGCACCGTGAAGCTTCCCTCGACAACAACTCGATCGACCTGGCCTGGCTTGGCCGCCGCCGAACCACGCCGCTGCCTTTGACGCCGCTGCCGCGCGATGAAGGGTTCGCGCAACCGGCTGCCCGCGTGCAACCACTGCCGCAGCCAGCGCCGAAGGCTGTTGCGCCACCGCGCGACGTTCCGGGCCAGGTTGCGGTCGCGCCGGAGCGCCCCCTCGTTACTGCCGAACAGGCGCCGCCAGTTCCCAGCGTGGCCGTCGTCCACCAAATGCCGTTGCCGGCACGCAAGCTGGATGCGGTGAGGGAGCGCTATCCCCTGCTGCGTAATGCGATGTAGCAGGCGAGAAGACTACCGCCGTACCGCGTTGCCGCCGAGCACCACCTGCGCGTAACGCTGAGCGCCTTCGGCAGCAAGGTCGGTCGTGATGGTGCGGGCGTGATCGAGCCCGACCACCGCGCCACGCGGGGTCTCCGAAATCATGTTGTTGTTGACCAGCGCCGTTCCGGCGCCGGGCATCACTGAGACGCCGATTCCGACGAAGGCCTTGCGGATCACGTTGCCCGTGATGGCGACGTCGCGCAGATATTTGCCCCAGCCGGCGATGATGCCGAACGAGGGTGCGTTCTCGATCACGTTGCCGGTGACGGCGGAATCCGCCTCGACATAGATGCCGATTCCGGCGTCGTCGTCCGGCGCGGTGCCGATCGGCCTCTTCGGCTTGAGATTGCGGATGATGTTGCCTTGCACGACCGCGATCCGCCCGCCCTCGTTGAAATTGCAGACGGAGACGCCGACGGCCGCGCCGTCGACGGTGTTGTTGGCGATGACCGCGCCCTCGAACGCAAATTCTGAATAGAGCGCGACCTCGCGGACATTGCTGACGCTGTTGCCCGATATCTGGATATTGGACGCCGAATTGCCGCGCACCGCGGAGTAGTCGCAGTTCCTGATCCGGTTGCCGCGGACGATCACATTGCCGGCGCGGAAGGCGTTGACGGCGTTGCCGTACTGACCGGAGCCGCCGGGCCCGGCCTTGATATCCTCGATACGGTTGTCGAGCACCAGCGTGCCGTCGTCGCCGATCGAGGTGCGCAGGATCTCGATGCCGTTGTCGTTGGTGTCGATGATGGTGTTGCGCGACACGATCAGGCCTTGCGCGTCGAACGACACCACCGCTGTGGTCGCAATCTTCGTGAAGATATTGCCGGAGATATCGCCGGACACCTGCTCGAGCCAGACGCCGTTGCCGCCGGAGCCCGTGATTTCGCAGTCGGCAATGCGGACGTCGCGGCCGCCGAGGCAATGGACGAGACCGCGGCGCTGCGGCAGGGCAATGCCGCCACCATCGAGCGTGAGGCCCGTCAGGCCGATGCTGTTGGCGCCTTCACCCTGTAGCATCGAGGCGCCGCCAGTGAAGACGAGCTTGGTTGCGCCGCGAACGCCGACCAGTTGCGTGCCGCTTCCAAGGCGAAGCATGCCGGTGCGATAGACGCCCGGCGGCAGCGCCAGCGGCACTTGCGCGCGCGCCGCTTCATCGATCGCGCGCTGCAGATTTTTGGTTTGATCGTCGGAACTGCCGGGGCGCACGCCATACTGCGTGACGTCGCGGCCATAGGCCGAGGCAGGCGGCGCCGCGCGCGCGGCATCGGGCGGAATCGCCAGCGCGCCGGCAACGCCGGCGGCGGATGCTCCTATGAGACGGCGGCGGTTCATGTTCATGTGAATGATCCTCGCGCAATGCGCGTCGTGCACTCGCGTTCGCTATAGGTATCGCGCAAATGCGGTCAGGCATGGTGAAGACGGGAAGATAACGGGCGATTGTTGGGGGTAGGGTTAATGGTGCGTAGGGCTACGAAGCCCGTCGTGCCAGCCGCACCATTTCCATCAGCATCGCTTCGCCGGCATCGACCAGTTCATCCAGCGTGATCCGCGAAAATCCCTTGCGTCTCACAGCGCCGCCGCGCGCCAGCGGCGGGATGTGGACGAAGGCGGCGAGCCGCGGGCCGTTGTCGGTGCCCACAGCCTCGATCGCGCGCCAGCTCAGATAGTTGCAGAGATAGCTTCCGGCATCGCGCGAGGGGCGGGCGTCGATCCCGGTGGCCGTGGCCGCGCGCAGCAGCTTGGCGGTATGGGGGCCGAACCTTCGGGCATCGGCGCCGCCGGCAATCGAACCCTTGCGCGAACGGGCCTGCGCGGCGTCGGGCCACAGCATGGTGACGGCGTTGCGGGCACGGGTCTCGACCCGGACATAGCCGGTGCGGCCGGCAAGGCCGAACATCAGCAGTGCGTGCGGCCTGCGTTCTGCCAGCGCAAGCGGCAACTCGCGATCGACCGCGTTGTAGGTCACGGGAAAGATATGGCTCGACAGTTCGACCTCGCCGAGCGCGGGGCGGCGCAGCCGCACAAGCCGTGCCACCAGCGGCTGCGTGGGATTGTAGGGCGCGCCGGGAAACGGGCCGAAGCCGGTGATGAGAACGCGAAGCTTGTCGCTCACTTCAGCATCTCCGCGATCTGCTCGGCGGCGACCGCCGGCGTGATGCGGCCTTCCGCGACTTCGGCCTCGGTCTTCTTTACTTTGGCGCGGATCGCGGGATCGGCGCGCAGACGGGCCATCATCCGCTGCTCCAGCATCGACCACATCCATTTCACCTGCTGCTCGCGCCGCCGCGCGGCGAACTCGCCCGAGGCGTTCATGGCGGTGCGGTGATCCAGGATTTTCTGCCACAGCACGTCCATGCCGGTGCCGGTCAGGGCCGAATAGGTCAGCACCGGCGGATGCCAGTGTTCCGAGCGGGGGCTGAGAATATGCAGCGCGCCGCGATACTCGGCCGCTGCCAGATTGGCGCGCTTGATGTTGTCGCCATCGGCCTTGTTGATCGCGATCATGTCGGCGAGTTCGACCAGCCCCTTCTTGATGCCCTGCAGTTCGTCGCCGGCGCCGGGCAGCATCAGCGCGAGGAAGAAATCGGTCATGTCGCAGACCGCGGTCTCGGACTGGCCGATGCCGACGGTTTCCACCAGCACGACGTCGAAGCCGGCGGCCTCGCACAACAGCATCGCCTCGCGGGTCTTGGCCGCGACCCCGCCGAGCGTGCCCGACGACGGCGAGGGCCGGATGAAGGCGCTGTCCGAATTCGCCAGCTGCGCCATCCGCGTCTTGTCGCCGAGGATGGAGCCGCCGGTACGGGCCGAGGAGGGGTCCACCGCCAGCACCGCCACCTTGTGGCCGCGTGCGATCAGAGACATGCCGAGCGCGTCGATGGTGGTGGATTTGCCGACCCCGGGCGAACCGGTGATGCCGACACGGATCGCCTTGCCGGTGTCGGGCAGCAGCGCCTGTACCAGTTCGCGAGCCGCCGCCTGGTGATCGCCCCGCCGGCTTTCGATCAGCGTGATCGCGCGCGCCAGCGCCGCGCGGTGGCCGGCGCGGAGGTCCTTGGCGAGCTTCTTGACGTCGGGCGAGGAATTCTTCGGCGGGGTCATGCCCTGCTTTACAACGGCCGCGCCGGGCAGGCGAGGGGGCGCGGCCGCAAGTTCAACGGGATGTTGCGGCGGGGGCGGTTGACGCCGGTTTGAACCGCCGCCATCCCCAGACCAGCACCGGCCAGATCAGCGCCCCGATCGCCATGGCGGCCAGGATCGCCGCAATCGGCCGCTCGAAGAACGGAAATATGCTGCCGTCGGACTTGATCAGCGAGGTCACGAAACTCTGCTCGATCATGGTGCCCATCACGATGCCGAGCACCATCGCCGCGACCGGATAGCCGTTCTGTTCCATGACGTAGCCGATGATCCCAAACATCGCGACGGTGACGACGCCGAACATGTTGTTGCCGATCGCAAACGAGCCGACTGCGCAGCACAGCATGATGACAGGCATGATGCTGGAACGCGGCGCGCGCAGCACGTGGCTCGCCAGACGAATCATGATGATGCCGAGCGGGATCATGATGATGTTGGCGATGATGAACATGAGATAGATCGCATACATGCTCGACGCCTTCTCGGTGAACAGCGTCGGGCCGGGATTGAGTCCCTTCATGTAGAGCACGCCGATCGCGATCGCCGCGATGGTGTCGCCGGGAATGCCGAACAGCAGTGACGGCACCCAGCCCGAGGCGATGCTGGCGTTGTTGCTGGCGCCGGCTTCGACAAGGCCTTCGACGTGGCCGGTTCCGAATTTCTCGGGCTCCTTCGAGAAGCGCTTGGACATCGCGTAGCTGACCCACGCCGCCATGTCGGCGCCGGCGCCCGGCAGCACGCCGATGATGATGCCGATGATGTTTCCGCGGGTCATCTGCACGTTGTACTTCTTGGTGAGCCTCCACTGGCCCGCCAGGATGCTGCCGAACTTTCGCTTCGGGATCGGCGGCGGTTCCGGCGTCAGCATCGCGCGCATCACCTGCGCCACCGCAAACACGCCGACCAGCGCCGGGATCGGCTCGATGCCGCCGAACAGGTCGGTCATGCCGAACGTGAAGCGGGGCACGCCACCTGGATTTTCAATGCCGATGCAGGCCACCAGCAGGCCGATGAACATGGCCGCGATGGCCTTCACCGGGGAGGAGCGCGCAACCAGCGTTGCGCACATCAGGCCGAGGAATGCCAGCCAGAAATATTCGAAGGTCGAGAACGACAGCGCGATTTCGGCGAGCGGCGGCGCAAGGATCATCAGCGAAAGCGTGCCCGCGATACCGCCGACGGCGGAGAACCATACGCCCGCGCCGAGCGCGAGTTCGGCCTCGCCTTTGCGGGTCATCGCATAGGCTTCGTCCGCGTAAGCGGCCGAGGCGGGGGTGCCGGGAATCCGGAGCAGCGCGCCGGGAATGTCGCCGGAGAAGATCGCCATAGTTGATGCCGCCACGATGGTCGCGATCGCCGCGATTGGCGACAAATAGAAGGTGACCGGGACCAGCAGGGCCGTTGCCATCGTCGCGGACAGGCCGGGCAGCGATCCGATGACGAGGCCATACACCGACGCCGCGAACATCGCGATGATGACTTCCCAGGTGGAAATGAGCGCGAAGGCTTCAAACAGGGTGTTGAGCATCGATCACCACGGCATCGGCAGCAGCCCGGCCGGGAGCGGCACGCGCAGCAGTTTACTGAAAATCAGGTGGATGCCGATCGGCGCCAGCACGGCCAGCGGCAGCGAAAGCTTCGGCCGCGCGCCGAGTGCCGTCGACGTGACGAAAACGATCAGCCCCGCCGTGATGATGAAGCCGAGCCGGTCGGCGACCGCGACGTAGAACAGCAGCAGCGCCGGCGGCAGCAGCGCACGCAGGCCATAGAGCTTGCCGGGCGGGGGCTTGTTTGCCTGCTCGCGCTCAACCGGGATCAGTTCCTCTTCCTCTTCGAAGGAGTGACCGATCCCGAAAGCGATCGCGAGCCCGCAGAGTGCCAGTCCCGTTCCGATCACCAGCGGGAAGACGTTGGGGCCGACCGGCTGGCCCGGCACCGGCGGCAGCTGCCAGCCGCCATAGGCAGCAGCCGCGCCGAGGCCAACGAGAAACAATCCCGTGACGCGATCGGGTAGACGCATGAACAGGCTCCGCAGGTTCAGACGGTGTCAGCCGACCAGGATCAGGCCTTGGAGAGACCGGCGGCCTTCATCGCAACCCCCATCTGGGCGTCGCCCTTGTCCATGAAGGTTGCAAATTCAGCGGCGTCACCCCAAACGGTTCCGAAGCCGCGGTTGCTCATGAAATCCTTGAACTCCTTGGAGTCATAGACCTTCTTCAGCGATGCGGTGAGCTTCGCCGAGACATCCGCCGGCAGGCCCTTCGGGCCGGCGATGCCGCGCCACGCGCCGGTCGAATAGTCGATGCTCATCGCTTCCTTCAGCGTCGGCACATCCGGGAAGGCAGGATTGCGGGCCTTGGCCATCACAGCGAGGCTGCGTGCCTTGCCGGCCTCGATGATCGCGCGTGCTTCCGGCACCGAGCAGGTGGTGAGGTCGAGGCCGCCGGCCGCGAGATCCTGCATCGCGGGCGCGGCGCCGTTCGAGGGCACCCAGGCCACATGGTTCGGCGCCAATCCCATCGCCTGCATCCATCCGACCAGCGCCAGATGCCAGATACCGCCCTGGCCGGTGCCCGAGGCCTTGAATTTGCCGGCGGGCGCGGCCTTGATGGCGTCGGCCAATTCCTTCACGGTCTTGTAGGGTGACGAGGAGGAGACCTGGATGCCCGGCGGATCCTCGTTCATCAGCGCCAGCGGCGTGTAGCTCTTGGGCGCCAGTTCGGTGAGCCCCTGCCAGTGCATCATCGAGATTTCGACCGTCAGCATGCCGATGGTGTAGCCGTCGGGCTGTGCGGTCGCGATCGCGGAATGGCCGACGACGCCGGAGCCGCCGGTGCGGTTGACCACGTTGAACGGCTGGCCGAGATCCTTCTCCAGCAGCGCGGCCACGATGCGCGCGGTCGCATCCGTACCGCCGCCGGCGCCCCAGGGCACGATCACGGTCACCGGCCGCGCCGGATAGGCCTGCGCCGAGGCCGGCTTCAACCCAAGACCCGCGACGGCTGCTGCGGCGGCGGATGAAGCCGCGAATGTGCGGCGCGTAATTCTGGACATCAGTGATCCTCCCTGCGGCGCCCGTGAAGCCGGGCGCTCTTGTGATGGAGTATTGTAGGCGGCTTTGCGTCGTGGTCGCAAGGCGTTGGGCGACAAAGCTGAACCGATGGACGGCGCGCCATCCGCAGTTGGACGCAGTGATCAGGGAAGGCGCGCACTAGATATCCTCGTGGCGTCAAGCACGCCTTCTTGCATCAGGCCATCTGGCGTCACTGCACATGGCAGATGCACATCGGCACGCGCCGCCTCACCGTCATCCGAGGGCAGTGATGACCTGCGCCCATGCGCTATCGGTGCGATGGCCGCTCTACTGCGAACATGGCTCTACTGCCGTTCTGCCCCGGCATCGCGGGAACTTTTCGGGGCGATGCGGCCGCCGGTTCCCGCTTTTGCGCCGCAATAATTCCTCAATTTGGGCAGCCAATGCGTCCGCGCTTGGGGGTCAGAGCATGGGGAGGCATCATGACTGACAGCGAATATTGGAAGGAGCGCAGAAATATGGTCGCGCGCTATCGCGCGATGGAGCGGGAGACCACCGATCCACTCGCGGCACGTTTGCTTCACGATATCGTTCTGGATTTGGAAGC
>LNFM01000843.1_pt1 | contig 87497 bp, 79 predicted proteins | sample 596031 | NCBI WGS metagenome assembly LNFM01 (sample SAMN04254537, study PRJNA301005) | activated carbon metagenome | isolation source: dual media filters at the Ann Arbor, Michigan drinking water treatment plant | place: USA: Ann Arbor | reverse complement strand
CTCCTCCTCTCTCGTTTGACCGGAAGTTCAACGCCTCCCAGTCTGGCACTCGATGCCGCTCAGGGGGGAGGAGTCCATCCCATTGGGCTACGGCTTGCGGGGTGGCGCGGTTTCGGGCGGTTTCGTTGGCGAAGCGGGGGGCGCCTGCGGCCGGGTGCGCTGGTAGTACTCGATCCACTGCTGCACATTGCCTTCCTGCACGGCCTCGGCAGCGTCCTTCTTGTCCGGCTTCGGGGGCGGAGTGTCGCCCGCCATCGCGAGCCCGGCGGCGCCGAGACCAAAGGCTGCCGCGGTTAGCAGACAGCGGCGAAGAGAAAAGCGGAGAAAGGCGTTCATGCCCGGATTGTATCGTCCCGCCGGGACACCGCCCGCACCCGGGTCGCCGGGTTGGGGTGCCGAGTATGTTCCAATGACGTTTTTTGCCAGGGGAGGGGGATGGTCACGATCAGCATGCGCGACGCGGTGGCGCCGTACGTGACGCGGGACGGATCCGAGATCCGTGAACTGATGCATCCCGGCGTCCAGGGCAATGTCAATCAGAGCCTGGCTGAAGCGACGGTGGCGCCCGGCGCCACGACACACCTCCATCGGCATCACAGGAGCGAAGAGCTGTACCACATCACGCGGGGCAACGGCGTGATGGTGCTCGGCGACGAGCGCATCGCAATCCACCCGGGCGACACCGTGTTCATCCCTCCCGGGACGGCCCACTGCGTGGAAAACACCGGGACCGAGCCGCTCGTGATCCTCTGCGCGTGCTCGCCACCCTACGCCCACGAAGACACCGAACTCATCACCACCAACTGACCGAAAGACTCAAGACCTGACATGTACGACCTTCTCATCCGCAATGCTCTCATCGTCGACGGTTCCGGACGCCCCGGCTACCTCGGCTCCGTCGCCGTCGAAGGCGGTCTCATCCGCGAGATCGGCAACGTCTCCGGCCCCGCCCGCGAGACCGTCGATGCCGACGGCCTCGTGCTCGCCCCGGGGATCGTCGACACGCACACCCACTACGACGCGCAGATTACGTGGGACCCGCACGTGTCCCCGTCGCCGTCGCACGGCGTGACCACGGTGGTCATGGGCAACTGCGGCTTCACCCTCGCGCCGTGCCGGCCCGAGGACCGCAGCCTCACGATGCGCAACCTGACGCACGTGGAAGGCATGTCGCTCGCCGCACTCGAAGCCGGCGTGCGCTGGGAGTTCCAGACCTTCCCGGAGTACCTCTCCTTCCTCGAGAAGCGCGGCGTCGGCGTGAACGTTGCTGTGTTCGTGGGTCATTCCTCCGTGCGCACCTGGGCGCTGCGCGGCGATGCCGCCAAGCGCACCGCCACGCCGGAGGAGATCGAAGCCATGCGCAACATCGTGAAGGATGCGATCCGCGCCGGGGCGCTCGGCTTCTCCACGACGACCGGCACGCAGCACAACGGCGAGGGCGGCATTCCGATGCCGTCCCGGCTGGCGGACGAGACCGAGATGCGCGCGCTCACCGGCGCCGTCGGTGAAGTCGGGCGCGGTGTGCTGATGATGACCAAGGACGGTACGGAAACCGTGCCGCGGTTCGAAGGCTGGGCGCAGGCGAGCGGACGGCCCTTCGTCATCGCCGCGCTCATCCACAGCCAGGCGACGCCGCGCGCGGTCTTCGACGATCTCGACGCCATGGGCGAGGCACGCAAGCGCGGCAATCGCCTTTGGGGTGCCGTGTCGGCCTGCCCGCTCAGCATGGAGTTCACGCTGGAAGCGCCCTACGTCTTCGAAGGCATGCAGGCGTGGCGGCCCGCGATGCAGGCGAAGGACGATGTGACGTATCGCGCCATCCTGAGCGACCCTGCATTCCGTGCGTCCCTGCGTGAGGAACTCTCGCGCCCCGCGCAGCGCACGTTCAACGGCGACTGGGACCGTGTGTTCGTTCTCCAGTCCGCCGAGGAGAAGCACAGCGGCTACGACGGCCGCAGCATCGCCGCCCTCGCTGCCGAAGCGGGCAAGGATCCGTTCGACTGGCTGCTCGACCTGGGCCTCGCCGAAGACCTGAAGACCTACTTCCTTGCGCAGCTGCTCAACACGGACGACCAGGCCGTGGGGGCGATGCTGAAGGACCCGAACTCGCTCATCTCGCTCTCCGACGCGGGGGCTCACCTCGAGTTCTTCTGCGACGCCGGCTTCGCGCTCCACGTGCTCGGCCATTGGGTCCGCGATCGCGGGCTCATGCCGCTCGAGCAGGCCGTGCATCGCATGACGGGCGAGCCCGCCGGCGTGTTCGGCCTCAAGGGCCGTGGCGCCATCGCCGTGGGCGCCCATGCCGACCTGTTCCTGTTCGATCCGAAGACCGTAGGCCGCACGCCGACCCGTCGTGTGAAGGATCTCCCGGCCGGTGCCACACGCCTCATCACCGACCCCAAGGGCGTGCACGGGGTCTGGGTGAACGGCACGCGCCTCGTCGATGCAAACGGGGCTGCCGTGAGCGGGCAGCCGCTGTCGGGCAAGGTGCTGCGGGAATTCAACGCGTGAGCGAAGCACCGCGGGCGGATGCCGCCCGCCCGCTCGCCGGGGTGAAGGTCGTCGAACTGGGCACGCTGATCGCGGGCCCGTTCTGCGCCCGCGTGCTGGCGGAGTTCGGTGCCGAGGTCATCAAGGTGGAATCCCCCGACGGCGGAGACCCGCTGCGCACCTGGCGCAAGCTGCACGAGGGCACGTCGCTGTGGTGGTTCGCGCAGGCGCGCAACAAGAAGTCCGTCGCCGTGAACCTCAAGTCCCCGGAAGGGCAGGAGATCGTGCGCCGCCTCGTGCGCGAGGCGGATATCGTTGTTGAGAACTTCCGGCCCGGTACCCTCGAATCCTGGGGGCTCGGCTGGGAGCAACTGTCCGCCATCCATCCGGGTCTGGTGATGGTCCGACTCTCGGGCTACGGCCAGACCGGGCCGTACAGTCAGCGGCCGGGCTTCGGCGCCATTGCCGAGGCGATGGGCGGGCTGCGTCATCTCACCGGGTACCCCGATCGTCCGCCCGTGCGGGTGGGGGTGTCGATCGGCGATTCGATCGCGGCGCTGTACGGTGCCATCGGTGCCCTGATGGCGCTGCGACATCGCGAAGTGAACGGCGGCAAGGGGCAGGTCGTCGATGTCGCGCTGTACGAGGCCGTGTTCGCTCTCATGGAAAGCCTGCTGCCCGAGTACGACAAGTTCGGTTTCGTGCGCCAGCGTTCGGGCGCATCGCTCCCGGGCATCGTGCCCTCCAACACCTATCAGACGCGGGATGGCAAGTACCTCGTGATCGGCGCCAACAACGACAGCATCTTCAAGCGGATGATGCGCGCCTTCGGGCGTGATGATCTCGCCGACGACCCGCAACTCGCCAGCAATGCCGGGCGTGTCACGCGTACGGAAGAGATCGACGATGTGATCGGCCGCTGGGCCGCCTCGGTGGATCTCGACGAGGCGCTGCGCGTGCTGAACGGCGCCGAAGTGCCGGCCGGCAAGATCTACGACATCGCCGACATCGCCGCCGATCCGCAGTATCTCGCCCGCGAGATGATCCAGTCGTTCCTGCTGCCGGGTGGCGGTGATCTGAAGCTTCCGGGTGTCGTTCCGAAACTGCACGAGACGCCAGGCGGCACCGAGTGGCTCGGTCCCCGCCTGGGCGAGCATACCGATGCCGTGCTCACCTCCCTCGGCTATGACGCCCCTGCGATTGCGCGGCTTCGGGAATCCGCTGTGGTGGCCGGCGCATGAAGCGAGTCGCCGATCAGCTGAACCCCGGCGTGCGGCCCCGGGAAGTCTGGGCGTGGGCCTGCTACGACTTCGCGAACTCGGGCTACACCACTGTCGTCATCACGGCGATCTTCAATGCGTACTTCGTGGCGGCGGTCGCGGGCAAGGCGCCCTGGGCCACGCTCGCGTGGACGGCCAGCCTGTCCGTGTCGTACGCGCTTATCGTCGTCACGGCACCTCTGATCGGCGCGTGGGCCGACGTGCACGGTGCCAAGAAGCGCGTGCTGTTTCTCTCGACCATCGGCTGTGTGCTGGGCACCGCGGCGCTCTCTCTGGCCGGCCCCGGTGATCTGTGGATCGCGGTGGTCGCGCTGGTGGTGTCGAACTTCTTCTATGGCACGGGTGAGAACATCACCGCGGCATTCCTGCCCGAACTCGCCAAGGGGGAATCCCTGGGCAAGATCTCCGGCTGGGCCTGGGCGTTCGGCTACCTGGGCGGGCTTCTCAGTCTCGGGCTCAGCATTGCCTATGTCACCTGGGCCCAGGGCCAGGGCCAGACCGGCGCGGAGTTCGTCCCGGTGACCATGCTCATCACGGCGGTGCTGTTCGCACTGTCCAGCGTGCCCACGTTCCTGTTCCTGAAGGAACGCGCCCGGCCTCGCCAGGGTGCGGCGGGCGACTACATGAGCGCCTTCTCCCGGCTGCAGCAGTCCTGGCGCCACGCCCGGGACTATCGTGATCTCGTGCGCTTCCTGGCGTGCATCCTGTTCTACCAGGCCGGGGTCCAGACGGTTGTGGCGATCGCGGCCATCTACGCCCAGGAGGCCATGGGGTTCGGCACGACGGAGACTCTGGTCATGGTGCTGCTGGTCAACGTGACGGCAGCCATCGGCGCGTTCGCCTTCGGCTACGTGCAGGACCGCATCGGCCACGTTCGCAGCGTGGCGGTGACGTTGATCGGATGGTGTGTGACCACCCTCGTCGCCTGGCAGGCGACCGAGGCCGCGTGGTTCTGGGTAGCCGCCAACCTGGCGGGACTGTGCATGGGAGCGAGCCAGTCCGCCGGGCGGGCGCTGGTCGGGTACTTCAGCCCGGACGACCGCCGTGCGGAGTTCTTCGGTCTGTGGGGGCTGGCGGTGAAGCTGTCCTCCATCTTCGGGCCGCTCACCTACGGGCTCATCACCTGGGTGACCGGTGGTGACCACCGGACGTCCATGCTGCTCACGGGGGTGTTCTTCATCGCGGGCCTGGCGGTCCTGTCCGGGGTGGATGCCCAGCGGGGAAGGGCCGCCGCCGTCCGGGGTTGACGTTGGCATGGGCGCAAGGCCCGCGAATTGCTAAAGTGTCGGATTAAAGCGCCGTCAGTTCCCGGCTATTCCGGTCCCTTTTCGAGTCCGACACCATGCTGAGCTGGCTCAAGTCATCGCCCGACGCGGATCATCCGCTGGCGGATCCCCGTTCGGCGAAGCGGACCCTGGAGGCGCTCGACGCCCTGCCGCCGCTGCAGGCGCTCGAAAAGCTGCTCGACCACCTCGATGCTGCGCGGGAAGCCGAGAACATGTCGGCCCAGCGGGTCCTGGAGATCGTCGAGATGATCGACTCCAGCTCCAAGCCCCACCAGCAGGCTCTCTCCCGTGAGTTTCTCTCCGTAGATCCGGAGAACCGCGCTGCCGGTACCCGGATCGCCCACGTGGTCGGCAATTTCTGGGAAGGTCTGGCCCGCGCCTACCGGATGCTGCTGGAGATGTTCGTCACCGGCGACCCCAGTGCCCAGGTGCTCAAGCCCCGTCTCGCGATCATCGCGGCGAGGGCGCTCCGGGCGTTCAATCTGCACCTCAAGTGGCGTCTGCTGCGCTATGCCCCGCTGGAGCCCGCGCTGTGGGGCGCTTTCGCCCGCGTGTACCAGATCGCGGAGCGCCATGGCATCGCCACGACCACGGCGGTCATCTATCCCGGGCCCTTCGGCGAATCGTCGGTGCGCCGGGAGATGCTGAAGGCCATGATGCTGGCCGTGTCGTCGACGGATTCCCTGCCCAAGCGCCAGATCGAGATCGTGGAGCGTCTCTGCGCGCAGTTCTCGGAATTCTTCACGCTGCAGGAAGAGCCGGCGCCTGGCGTGTACTTCCATTTCGATCTCGACGCCGACCGTGCTCCGGCACGCGCTTCGAGCGGCATGGCGGGCGGGTCGGGTCTGCGATTCTTCGGCCCGAGCGCCGCTGCACCGCATCTCAAGAAACTTGCCCAGGATGTCCGCGTGACCGGCGGCGTACCGCCGACCGTCAATCTGGGCGGCAGCTACCCGACGCATGACGTGGTGCAGGTGCTGGAGCATCTGGCCCACTACTGGTCGCCCATTCCGCCCACCCGCAAGGAGAAGCGGCGGGACTCCAAGGAAAAGGTCGAGGCCGTCCACGGCCTGAACGACATCATTGCCGCCATCGACGCCGACGAGTTCGGCTGGAATTTCGATGTGCGCAAGCTCGAGGACTGGGTGCTCGCCGACGAGAGTTCCGCCGGCGTCGGCGCCACGGTGCCGACCGACCGCAGCGACTGGCTCGCCGTGGGCGAGATGGTGGGCGTCCGCTATCTGGACGAAGGCATCGCCTGGGGCGTCGGGATCGTGCGCCGGCTCAACCTGGTCGATCGCAGCCAGCGGCAGGTCGGCATCGAACTGCTGTCGCGCGGCGCCATCCGCGTCGTGCTGAGCCGCCTGCTGATGGACGGGTCGCCCGACCCGGACCCCAAGTCGATGATCGACGCGCTCATGCTGCCGTCTCCCGCCGAGAACAGCATCGGCCGCCTGACCGTGAAGATCGCCGTGCGGCCCGGCGCCTTCGACCTGCGCGACAGCTATGGCCTCATGCTCTACGGCATGGACTATCTGCTGGTGCCGAAGGGCTCGGTCGAGCACGGCGCCGACTTCGTCATCGCCGAGTACCGCCTGCTCGTCCGGTCTTCGGACTGAGCATTGTCCGGGGGCAATCCGCCCGGCGCATTCGTCCCGTTTCGCGCGACCCGCCGGAAGCTTTCGCCGGCCGCTCGTTGAACTGTCTCTGCTTGCCTCTCTCCGCGAGCAGAGTTCCACTCGATCGATCATCGGACCACGGCTCTTGCCGCGCGTGTATCGCTTCGCGTGCATCGTCTTCCAGGCGCGGTTCTCAACACTGTGGCGAGTCCCAAGAAATCGGGATTGTCGCGCGTGGCGTTTGGCGGAAAAATCCCGCCGGAACGGTGGTGGGTGACCCCCAGGCTCCCGGGTACGGCGATTGTGCAGCGGCCCTACAAGCCCTGAGAACCAGATCGGCCCTGTGTGAATGGTTTTCCAGGGCGGGGGTCGGGACGGCGGTGCTGAGGGTTGGAGTAATTGGCTACCCCGCATATCTCGGAACAGCAGGCTTCAGAGGACTCGAAAGGTGATTCGCAACGTTTGCTTCCCCGTCGCGGTGGCACTGATGATCACGGCATCAGCGCCTTGCTGGACTCAGGGTCTCGAAGCCACGCCCTTGCTGAAGCTTCCGAGAATTTCCTCGAAGCTGCCGAAGCCGAGCGAAGTCAGGAAGGATGAGATCAAGGCCGAAGACGTCGGCCCGTGCTACGGCGTCTATTGGGAAAGCCGCCGCAAGGCAGATGAACTCGAAGGAAAGCAGGCGCAGTTGGAAGGCGAATCGGCGGGTCTCGAGAAGCGCGTGGAAGAACTGAAGCGCCAGCGGCAGGCCCTCGATTCAGAGAAACTGGCTCTGGAGGGAGTGATCGACCAAATGAATGTGTCCGATGCCGCCCTCGACAAGACGCGAGCGGAGATCGAAAAAGCCAAGGCCCGCCGGCCGCTGACTGACCGGGATGTGGAACGGATCAACGCCCTCGTCGGCGACTTCAATGCCAAGCTTGCCAGACGAAATCAGACTGTCAGCGCATTCAGGCAGCGCGAAGCGACTTTCTCGGAGACGGTAAAGGCGTTCAATGCTTCCGGTCAGGAGCTGACACGCCAGGCCATGCAGTTCGACGAACGCGTGTCGGCGTTCAATGCCGCCGCCGAGGCATTGAGAACCCAGATCAAGGCTTTCGACGATACCTGCGTCGGCGAGAAACGAATCACGAGGTAGCTCGCCGATTCAAGACCGCGAGCGAAACGTGTTCGCCATACGAACGCGCGCCGGCGACGGGCGCCAGCATCCGCTGTGGTGAAGGTTCGGAGCGCGACGTGCGCTCACGCCGGCCACGCCCGCATGCGGAAAGCGTTCGCGAGGAAGTCGATCAGCAGCCGGACTTTCGGCGTGACGAATTTGCGCGACGCGTACACGGCGTAGACCCCCAGTTCGGCCGCGCGGTACGGCGGGAGGATCTCCGTCAACGTGCCCGCGAGGAGATCGGGACCCACCAGGAAAGTAGGCTGCAGCACGATGCCGAGGTGGCGCAGCGCGGCGAGGCGACAGGTATCGCCGTTGTTCGTGCGCATGCGGGGCGTCACGCGCACCGAGACCTCGCCTTCGGGGCCGCTGAAGGCCCACTGCTCCCCCATCGCGAGCAGGCTGTAGGAGAGGATGTCGTGACGTGTCAGTTCCGAGGGATGGGCGGGTGTACCGCGGCGGGCGAGGTACTCGGGCGAGGCGCACAGCACGAGTCGCGTGCTGGTCAGCTGGCGGCTCACCAGCGCGGAGTTCGGCAGTTGCGCGATGCGCACGGCGAGATCGAATCCTTCCTCCACCAGATCCACGAAGCGGTCGGACAGCGTCACGTCCAGGGCCACGCCCGGATGCTGCGTCATGAACTCCACCCATAGCGGCGCCAGGTGCAGCACGCCGAACGACGTCGGAACGTTGATGCGCAGAACGCCCGTGGCCTTGCCGGCGCTGGCCGTGATCTCCCCCTCGGCTTCGTCCAGGTCCCCCAGGAGCGCCCGGCAGCGCGCGTGGAACACCTCGCCTTCGGCCGTGAGGGACAGGCGCCGCGTCGAGCGATGCAGCAGTCGCACTCCGAGGCGGGCCTCCAGCCCGGCCACATGCCGTGAGACCGCTGGTGTCGACATCGCCAGGGCGTCTGCCGCCCCGACGAAGCTACCGGCCTCCACGACCCCCACGAACACCCGCATTTCCTCGAAACGATCCATAGTTGCGAATTCCGGAATAGTGGGTTTCATTTAACCATCTTTATTCCTTCTGGTGAAATGCCCAAAGTGGAGGTGTCGCGCGGCCTGTTCGCGCCCCCGGAGGACTGCACCATGTCTCGCCTGCCCACGGTATTCATCTCCCACGGCGCGCCGACCTTCGCGCTGGAGCCTGGCATCGCCGGCCCCACCCTCACGGCACTTGGCCGGCGGTTGCCCCGGCCGGAGGCTGTTCTCGTCGTTTCGCCGCACTGGATGACCCAGGCTCCCGCGGTGGGGACGACGACTCGCCCTCGCACCATCCATGACTTCGGCGGCTTCGATCCGGCGCTCTATGAAATGACATACCCCGTAGCCGGGCATCCGGCGCTCGCCCGGCGTGCTGCCGCCCTGCTGACCGCTGCAGGCTGGCAATCGCGGGAAGACGACCAGCGCGGTCTCGACCACGGCGCGTGGGTTCCGCTGATGCATCTGTATCCCGCCGCCGACGTGCCGGTGTTTCAGGTGTCGTTGCCGGGTCGGCTCGATGGCGCGCAGGCGTTTGCCTTCGGCCAGGCGTTGGCGCCGCTCTCGGACGAGGGCGTGCTGGTGATCGGAAGCGGGAGCCTCACGCACAACCTCTACGAGATTCAACCGGGGAACTCTGCGGCTGCGACCTACGCCACGGAATTCGTGCATTGGGTGCGGGATGCTGTCACCCGCCATGACTGGGGCGCCCTGCAGCGGACGATGGAGTCTGCGCCGCACGCCCGCCGGGCGCACCCGACCACGGAGCACCTGCTGCCGCTCATGGTTGCGGCGGGCGCCTCGGGCTCACCGACCGCGGTGGATGTCATCGACGGCGGCATCACCTACGGCGTGCTGTCCATGGAAAGCTACGTGTTCGGAGAAGCCGGCCATGCTTGATGCTTCGCATGAGGCTCTTCATCAATCCGCCGACATCGTGGTGCGCAGGCCCGCGACGCCTGCGGGGCTGCTCCTGCTGTTCCATGGGGTAGGGGCCAGCGCCGCCGACCTGCTGCCGCTGGCCGAGTGGCTGGGCGACGCGATGCCTGATCTTGTCGTGGTCAGCGTTCAGGCACCCGACGCCTCGGGCCCGGGCTGGCAGTGGTTCTCGGTCCAGGGTGTGACCGAAGCCAACCGCCCGGCGCGGGTCGCGGTCGCGATGCCAGCCTTCGTGTCTCGCGTGCGGCGGTGGCAGTGCTGGGCAGGTATCGATGCGGCGAAGACCACGCTGGTGGGATTCTCGCAGGGCGCGATCATGGGGCTCGCCGCACTGCAGCGCGAAACGGAACCGCTCGCGGGTCGCCTGTTCGCGCTGTCCGGGCGATTCGCGAGTGCGCCGGTTCGTGCGCCCAACGGCACGCGCGTCCATCTGCTCCATGGCGACAGCGATCCGATCATGCCGGTGCGTCTCGCGGAAGAGGCGCGGTCACAGCTCGCAGCACTCGGCGCCGACGTGACGCTCGATTGCTTCCCCGGACTCGGCCACGGGGTCGACGCGCGAGTGGCGGACGCCATCCTTCAGCGGTGGAAGGAGCCGCCCGGCTAGTCACGGGTAGGAGAAGGGCAGCGGGTAGGGTCGACCGAACGGCCGTCCCGCTCGTACCGTCTGCACGACCTTGAGTTGCTGCTCGCCGCGACGCCGGTTGCGGCGTGTGTCGATGAACTCCACCGGTTTCCGGACCACGTCCAGGATCGTCACGTCCGCTGGAGCGCCGACCTGCAGCGTACCCAGCAGCGGAACGCGATCGATCACCTGCGCGGGCCGCACGGTCGCTGCCGCGATGACGGCCTCCAGCGACATGCCGAGCGCCAGAAACTTGCTCATCACGTTGGGCAGGAAAGGCTCGCTCGGCGCATTGCCGCTCAGCGCGTGAATGTCGCTGCTGATCGTGTCGGGGCCGAACCCCTGATCCAGCGCGCGCTCCGCCACCGTGAAGTCGAAGCTGCCCGCGCCGTGTCCGACGTCCACGATCACACCGCGCGCCCGCGCCGCTAGCGCAGCGGGCAGCACCACGCCGTTCTGCACGGTGTTGTTGCCCGCGCCGCTGTACGCGTGCGTGAGGATGTCGCCGGGGCGGAGCATGTCCAGCAGCGCCGAGAGCTCGCCCGGCGCATCGCCGATGTGGCACATCACCCGCGCGCCGGTGCCGGATTCTTCCGCAGCCTTGATGGCACGACGCAGCGGCTCCAGCCCGTTCGAGCCGACCACGGATTGGCTTTCCCGCACCTTCAGCCCGAGGACGATGTCGCGGTTCTCGGCCACCGTCTTCGCCGCGAGGCCGACGTCTGCGTAGTCGAGATTCAGCATCTCGTGCACCGGAAAGCCGGCGAGTCCGATGGTCGAGATGTGCAGAAACGCAAACAGCCGCGTGCGCGAGGGCGCCGCGATGAAATGCCGGAAGGCGGAGAAGTTGTTCGCACCGGCATCGCCGGCGCTGACACAGGTGGTGGTCCCGGTGAGCGGCGCCAGCTCGTCCGCCGGCAGCCCGATCGCGGAGCCCTGCGGATACACGTGCGCGTGCAGGTCCACGAGGCCGGGCACCACCAGACGACCGTGCGCGTCGATGACCGGTGTGCCCGTTGCCGCGGGAAGATCGACACCGAGCGCCGCGATCGCACCGTGTCGAATGCCGACGTCCATCACTCCGCGCAACGAAACCGACGGATCGAGCATCTCTCCGCCGCGGATCACGAGATCGAAAACCGGCGCTGCCGCCCCTGCCTGCGGCAGAACGGCTCCCGCCGAGAGTGCCGTGCCCCACTGGAGCACGCGGCGGCGCGATGTGGAGATGAGGCTCGCATCCGCTCCCGAGAGGGAACGGCAATGCAGACGATCGAGGGAGGGCATCGCGTTGTCTCCGGGTGAGTTCATCGGCGGGCCGGCCGCGGCGGTGGCGCGGTACGGCCCGATGATGCGCCCTAACGCTCGGGCGCTGTGCTCCTCCTTCGGGAATTCCCCTGGCTGAACGGGCTCCAGGCGCGACGGGCGCACGCCATCGAACCTGCGGCGTTGCCGGTGGTCCGATGTATCGACGTGGCAGTTGCGCCGCGGAATTGCGCGTCATATCCGGCAATGTCTGTTTCGTCGCGGTCGAGTGGCAATGGCAAGACCGGGTAACCGGTCCCGCGGCTGCCATCGGATCGTCGTCGCGAGGTTCCGTGTCTGTGCGTGCCGTGTGCGCGGTTGTCGAGACTCGGGTCACCCAGGGAATTCGCCATGGATTCGTTCTTCGCCAGCATCGCCGTGCTCTCCGACTTCCTCTGGGGCGGAACGTGGGGGGAGATCCGGATCCTGCCCATGGGTGTCGTCACGATCACGCTGCTGGGCACCGGCGTCTACTTCATGGTGCGGCTGCGTCTTCGGCCGCTTAGGCGGCTTCGCCCCGCCTTCGCGGCGCTGTGGGGCGGGCGCCAGGGTCAGGGCGCAGGGCAGATCACGCCCTGGCAGGCATTGTCCACCGCCCTCTCAGGCCAGATCGGCACAGGGAATCTGGCGGGCGTGGCCACTGCCATCACGCTTGGCGGGCCCGGCGCGGTGTTCTGGATGTGGGTCACCGCCATTCTCGGGATGGCCGTCGCCTTCGCGGAGAGTTCCCTGGCCGTCCGCTACCGGGTGCGGTACCCGGACGGCCGTCTCCATGGCGGACCGATGTATTACATCCGCGACGGACTTGGACGCCACTGGCGCTGGCTCGCCGTCCTCTTCTGCGTGGGAACGCTCGTCTCGGCGCTGGTCACGGGCAACATGATTCAGGCGAACTCCGTAGCGCAGTCGATGGTGGAGGTAGGACACAGCATTGGCGTTGTCCTGCCGACCTGGGGCGTGGGGCTCGTCATTGCGTGCCTTGCCTTTCTTGTGATCGTCGGCGGCATCAACAGCATCGGCACCATCGCAGGACGACTGGTCCCCGTCATGGCGTTGGGCTATGTGGCGGCGGCACTCGTTGTGCTGGTGCTTCACCCGGGACACGTCGGAGATGCGATCGCGCTGATCTTCCGTTCGGCGTTCGGCTTGGAACAGGCGGCAGGCGGTGTGGCCGGATACGGTGTGCTCGCGGCCATCCGCGCTGGCGTCGCCCGCGCGCTCTTCTCTACCGAAGCGGGCCAGGGTTCGGCGCCGATCGCGCATGCGGCGGCCAAGACCGACAGCCCGGTGCGACAGGGCGAAATCGCGATGGTGGGTGTGTTCATCGACACGATCGTCGTGTGCACGATGACGGCGCTGGTCATCCTCGCGGTCGAGGGCAGCTACCCATCAGGCGGCGGCACCGCGACAGTCTCGTACGCGTGGCAATCCACGGACCTGCATGCATCCGCCATCACCACCGCAGCGTTCGCTCAGGGTGTGGCTGGCGGGCAGTGGATTGTCCTGGCGGCGCAGTTCCTGTTCGCCTTCACCACGATCATCGGGTGGTCCTACTATGGCGAACAGGCTGCACGCTATCTGTTCGGGCCGCGCACGGCCGCAGTCTGGCGTTACCTGTGGATCGTGTTCGTCTTCCTCGGGGCGTGGGTCTCGCAGGTGGAGGGCCTGTGGCTGCTTGGCGATGTTGCCAACACGACCATGTTGGTTCCCAACGTGATCGCCATCCTGGCGCTCTCCGGCGTGGTGATCGCCATGGCCCGCGAAGCCGACACGCCAGGTTCACGGCCGGCAGACGCCGGGGAGCCGGTGCGAACCCAGTAGGGGATCCGAGGTTGGCTGAGAGTCCTGTTCTGCGATCCGGTGTTTTCCTGGGAAGGAAGGGAAGCTACAAGAGCAGCGGCAGCAGAATCCCCTGCAACAATGCCGCCAGCGCGAGCGCGAGTGCCGCGTACACACCGGCTTCATTGCTGACCTGATAAGCGCGTGCCGTACCGATGCCGTGCGCGGTGAGGCCCGCGGCGAACCCCCGCGCGCTCCAGTTGCGGAAGCGGAACAGGTTGAACAGCGGGGTGACGATGATGGCGCCCGTCACGCCGGTGAGCAGCACGGCGCACATGGAGATGCTGGCGATGCCGCCGATGCTTTCGCTCACGGCCATCGCCACCGGGGCCGTGGCGGACTTCGGCAGCAGGGACAGCGTGATCACGTCCGATAAACCGGCCACGTGGCACAAACCCCACGTCACGCCGACCGATACCACTACACCAACCACGAGTGCACCGACCACCGGCACGATCTGCCGGCGGACAGCCTTGCCGTGCTCGATGATGGTGACGCCGAGGGCGATGGTTGCGGGTCCGAGCAGAAAGTGCACGAACTGCGCGCCGGCGAAGAACTCCTCGTACGGCGTGTCAGTGAGCCACAGAATGAAACCGAGCATGAGCGAGGACCCCGCAACCGGATTGGCCCACGCGGCGCCGCCGGCGGCGTCCTGCAGGCGTCTCGCGAGAACCCAGGCGCCGAGCGTGAGCACGAGCCACAGCAGCGGTTTCGCCTTGAGAAAGACCCACAGTTCGAAGATCGGCGGCGGATTCATTTGGCCTCCTCCTCCGCGCGGCGGGACAGCAACGTGAACGTGGCTGCAGTCGCGACGAGAGTCACGACCGTGGTTGCCACGACAACCCAGACGACATGCCACGCCGCCGGACCGAGACTGCGTAACTGATACAGGATGCCCGAGGCCACTGGCACGAACATCAGCCCCAGGTTGGCGAGCAATCCGCGCGCGACGCCTTCTCCCGACTGCCCGAGCTTCCCGCCCAGCGACGACCAGGCGAGCAGCAGCAGGAGCCCGACGATCGGCCCAGGGACCGGCCAATGCGCCAGATGCGCAATGGCTTCTCCGGCCAGTTGAAACAGCAGCAGTGCCGCGAATCCTTCGATCATCGATCAGCTTCCCCGTAAGACTGTGTGTAAGACCCGCGAGTGGTTCTCGCGGTTAGCGCGTCTTGGTCTCGAACATCAAGCGCCGGACTATTCGAAGCGCGAGTCTACTGCCACCGACTGAAGTCAGCCCGCATGGTCGACGAAGTAGGGTCGTCGGGAGGTTGTCCGATTCCCGGAGTCGCGCCTGCCACACGCCCGTCTCGTAGCCCGGACGAGCGCCGCATGGCGCGACTCCGGGGACAGCGCATCTCCTCCCAAACGATTCTCCCGGACGGAGTCCGGGCTACGTGCCTTTCGTCCTCGATTGCTCGTGTAAGCGGTTTGTAGCCATCGCCTCCGTAAAGTGACCTCCAACGCGCGGCACTCGTCGCGCCTGCCACCGAAGGAGGTCGCCATGAACATCCGTCCCATCGTCTGGACCACCCTTGCCGCCGTGCTCGGTCTGACCGGTTTCCTGACGCCTGCGCTTTCCGAAACGCCTGTGATGCCGGCGGTGCTGCCATCCCCGTCGTTGGAGTGCGACATGCCGGCGGACGCCTTGCCGGACGCCGAGGCCCTCACCGCGGCTCGGGTCTACTTCCAGTAGCGCCCTGACGTAAGTCATTTGTAACTGCCCGACAGGTATCTTGCGGACTGATCCCGTGCACGGGAAGGAGGAGTCATGCTGCGCCGAACCATCGCCATTGCGCTGACCCTGGTGCTCGCCTGCGTCTGCACCGCCGGGAGCTCTGCTCCACCCGGTGACGATTTCCCATCCCGGCCCTTGCGGCTGGTATGCCCATGGCCTGCAGGCGGCCTCGCGGACCTGCGCTCGCGGCAGGTGGGCGATCGTCTCTCGAAGGCACTGGGGCAGCCCGTGGTCGTCGAGAACCGCCCCGGCGCGAGCGGGACGGTCGGCGTCACAGCCGTCACCCTTGCCAAGCCCGACGGCTACACGATAGTGCTCGGATCGATCAACGATCTGGCCATCGCGCCCGCTCTCGATGGCGCCGCGTACGGTCGGCTGCTCGCCGGCCTGCAGCCGCTCACGCTGACGGGGCGCGGGCCGATGATCTTGATTGCCTCGCCGGGGGTCCCCGCGAAAACAGTCGCCGAACTGATCGCGCTCGCACGATCGAAGCCCGGCCAGCTCAGTTACGGGACCGCGGGGCCGAACACGACCCATCACTTCGCGGGGGAACTGTTCAAGCGCACGACCGGCACCGACCTGATCCACGTGCCTTACAAAGGGATCGCGCAGATGTCCGTCGATCTCGCGGCTGGCAACGTGGCGGTGGGGTTTGACTTCGCCGCTACCACGGAGCCGCTGGTCAAGGCCGGGCGGATTCGGGCGCTTGCCGTTCTCGGTCCGCGCCGGGTGAGCCTGCTGCCCGATGTGCCGACGGCGCGCGAGGCCGGCATCGGTGAGGTCGAGATCATGTCCTGGGGCGGTTTCTTTGTACCGGCCGGCACGCCGCAACCCATCGTCGCGCGCCTCCACGACGAACTGGTGAGGATCCGGCGCGCGCCCGACATGGTGCAGATCCTGACGGCAGTCGGCTACGAGGTCATGGCCACGACGCCGGACGAGTCACTGAAATTCGTGAGGGAAGAGCAGGCGCGCTGGGCCCGATTGGCGAAGGAACTTGGGATCTCGCAGTGACACGGGGCGGTTCATCGACGGCAAGACAGGAGGCTTCCACGATGGGTGAGATTCGAGCGATGCTGTCGGCGGCTGGCGCATGCCTGCTGTTCCTGATCTCCACGTTGAGCCTCGCGGGCGGATACCCCGAGAAGCCCCTGAAGATCATCGTGCCCTGGGCCGCGGGTGCCGCGTGGGATGTACGCGTGCGGCAACTGGCGGAGATCGTGTCCAAGTCGATGGGGCAGCAGGTGATCGTCGACAATCGGCCCGGCGGTGGCGGAACGCTCGGCGCGGACGTCGTTGCCAAATCGCCACCCGACGGGTACACGATTCTCGCGGGTTCCCAGGCCGACCAGATTCTGGCCGCCGAGGTTAACGGCAACGTCCCCTACGATGCGAGCCGGGATTTCGCTCCCGTGACCCAAGTGGTCTCGGCGACATTCATCATGCTCGCGAGCAACACTTTGGAGGCCAGGACGGCCAGCGAGATGATCGCGCGGGCCAGGAAGGCTCCCGGGCAGTTGACTTTTGCCAGCACCGGATTCGGGACGTTGACCCATCTGCTTCTTGCCGAGCTCAATCACGCCGCGGGAGTCGAGATCACCCATGTGCCCTACAAGAGCGCTCCCGCCGGGCTTGCCGATGTCGTCGCCGGGCGAGTCTCGCTGATGCTCGACCTCTACACCACCAGCGGGCAATTCATCCAGACCGGCAAGGTGCGTCCTCTGTTCGTTGCCGCTGCGAAGCGCCACCGGGCCCTTCCCGATGTACCGACCGCCGCGGAGGTCGGACTGCCCACCGTATCGAAGCGAGGCTGGGGCGGATTCTTCGTTCCCGCAAAGACACCGAAGGACATCGTGCAGCGCCTTTCGAAGGAGTTTGCGTTGGCGGCGCAGAGTCCGTCGTTCCGTCAGTCGCTCGAGGCTGCCGGAGCAGATGTCGTGACGTCGAGCCCCGAGGAGTTCGAGGCCTTCCTCCGGAGCGAACGGGAGGAGTTGCGGCGCCTGGTCAAGCTTGCGGGGGCGAAGGTCGAGTAGCGGCGGGCCGCGGCTGGTCGATGTGCCTGTCGCGCGACTCCCGGCTCTCAGAGAAACCGGCTACCAGAGTCGCGACAGCAACTCGCGGTGAAGGATTGCTTCCCAGGTGCTGTCGATGCCGAGTCTAGCGATGCAGTCGTTCCAGTGAGCCCGGTCTTCGCGCAGCGTCGTACAGGTTCGCTGAAGCGAGCGGAGGACGGCTTGGCCATAGACCTCCGCTGCGCGTTGCCGTGGCGCGGATGGAATGCCGCCGTGCCGGCTGGAAAGCGCCAGGAGATCGATCAGATCCCGGCTCGCCGTCGAACGGTCTAGCCCTCGATCGGTGTTCGCGAGCAGCTTTTCCGTGAACATGTCCTCGGTGCACAAGGTTGTCACGCCGCAAAGGGTCTGGGACGAATCGGCGAGCGGGATGCGCCCTTCGGCGACGATTTCGAACTTGATCGGGGTGCTGTCGACAACGATGAAGTTCCGGATCCCGTCCATATCGGCTCGCGTTTCCCTGAGTTTCGATATGGGCTGGCGGAATAGCGCATCGATGTCGGACTCGAAGACGAGTTCCCGTAGAGCGCGATAGCAAGCCTTGTCGGCACAAAGGAAATCGATGTCTGCCGACTCACGGAACTCGTCGAGTTGGAGGGCGATCGCCGTGCCGCCCCCGAAGTAGCAGCCCAATTCGCGAAGCCGGTCGGCATTGAGCGCCTCCAGCAGTCTGGCCACGGCCTGGTGCCGCGGGCGCTTAAACGAGCAGGACACCGTTGCCGAACTCCGCGACGAGGCGGTCGACGAGCGCGCGTTCATGCGCAGGCATGCTCTGGACATCCACTAGGCGCCAATTGCGCTCGTAGAGTGCGAGGGCCTCCGCCTCGGTAATGCGTCGGGGAGCAAGATTCCAGCAAAGCATTGCCAGATTGGGGTAGTGGTCGATGTCGATCATGACGCAGGTTTTACCATACGGGCGTGCCGTTTCATACGCCCGGCGATGGCCAAGCCATCGTACGAGCGTTTCTGCGGCTGGCGAGGTGCTCGCCGAAGTGGGCAGACACCGTATCGGGTTCAGGGCAGGAACAGCGCCCGAACGGATAGCGACATGTCGGGAATCAGAAAAGGGGAGATGATCTCCTCGTCGGCCGGCCGGAGAATCTGCCGATATCCGCTCTCTCCGGGCTCGCGGTAGATTTCCAGCCGGCGCTGATTCAGATCGAGGATCCAACTCTCGGGAATCCCGGATTGGCCATACAGCGCCATCTTTGCTTGTCCGGCTGTCCGGACCGATCCTGACAGGTGCCGTAAGCCATTTGTAACCCTTTCCGGAGCACACTTCGCGCACCTCGTGACCGGATCGCGCCATGCCATCCTCCCGACTCGCCAAGCTCACCCGCCCCCGGACTGACGGACTGGTGTCGCGGCCGAGGCTGTTCTCGGCGCTCGACACTGCCTGCGCCCGACCGGTGGTTTGGATCGCGGGGCCGCCCGGCGCCGGCAACGCCGACCCTGCCACGTTCTTCTACTACCTCGGCATGGCCGCTGCAGAACTCGGGGGCAGGAAACACAAGCTGCTGCCGCTGTTCACGGAGGAGTTCGCGGCGGATCTGGAAGGCTTCGCCCGGCGTTTCTTCCGGGCGCTCTACGCCCAGCTCCCGGCGGAGGGCGTTGTCGTGCTCGACAACTACCAGGACGTGCCTGAGCGCGCGCTGTTCCATGCCGTCGCGCGCATCGGTGCCGAGGAACTGCCTGAGGGGGTAACGCTGTGCTCGGTCAGTCGTATTGAGCCACCGGGTGAACTGGTGCGCCTGCGTGCCAGTCAGCGGTTGAGTGCGATCGGCTGGGAGGACCTGAAGCTCACGGTGGAGGAGACCGCCGCGATTGCGGCGGACGCGAACCCCGACGCGAGCACGCTGGCCGTGCTGCGCGAGCAATCCGCCGGATGGGCCGCGGGCGTGGTGCTGATGCTGGAACGCCTGCGTCAGACGGGCGGCATCCGCCCCGGCAACACGCACGAGAATCTGGAGACGATCTTCGACTACTTCGCGGGGCAGGTGTTTCACGCGGCCTCGCGGGAGACGCAGGAGATGCTCCTTCGGATGGCTTTCCTGCCGCGGCTCACCGCGGAGACAGCGCAGGTCATCACCGGCAATCCGGAAGCAGGCCGACTGCTGGCGACGCTCGCGAAACGCAATCTCTTCATCGACCGTCGCTACGGGGAGCAGACCACCTACCAGTCCCACGCGCTGTTCCGCGAGTTTCTCAAGATTCAAGCGAGGGAAGTGCTGAGCGTCGCCGAACTGCAGAGGATCGCTCATTCGGTCGGGGCGCTGCTGCAGACGACCGGTGAGATCGAAGCTGCGTTCCAGCTGCTCTTCGAGCAAGGAGCCTGGGAAAACATTGCGGAACTCATCAAGGCGCAAGCCGCAAACCTGATGCGACAAGGTCGTCGCCAGACCTTGCAGGGTCTCATCGAGTCGCTTCCCGGAACGACGCTCAACGGCGACCCTTGGCTTCTCTTCTGGTTGGGGGTGGCATCGGCGAGCCCGTCTCCATCGCCGGGACGTGATCTGCTGGAGGAGGCCTATCGCGGCTTCGAGGCAATGGACGACGTCGTGGGCATGGAGAATGCGGCGATTGCCGAGGTCGACATTACCTATCGTTCCACGGGTGACATGACGCGATTGGACCGATGGTTGGGGCGATTCTCAGCGCTCTTGACGATGAGAGATGCCGAACCCAAAGGCGAACTGGACGCCAAGTTCCTTGCAAGGCATCGACTGCGGTCTCCAGACGTTCATCACGAAACGCGAAGACGTCCAGCGGGAATGGCGAAGCTTGAGTCTATCGTCCCCTTTTGTCGGAGGCACATCTTGAGGCGGATCTGCTCGACGATCATGACCTCCGCACGTCGGCATCAGGGACGGTTGCCTTCGCCACGGCGGCGACGGTGAGCACACGCGCCGATCAGCGCGAGCCCCCCCGCCAGCGACCAAGTGACCGCCGGTTCGGGCACAGCGCTGACGTGGATGTCGTCCAGTCCGGAGTCGCTGGTGCCCCGGAACTCGACGTTCGTGAGTCCGGTCCACCCCAGCGTGGCCTTGGTAGCCACGGTCAGACCAGAAAACGTTTCTGACAAGGTCCTGCCGTCTTCCAGCGTTCCCGTGATAGTGATATCCGTGATCGCAGTCTGATTCGGGAATGGATTGAGCAAGATTGGACCGGTGACGACACTTTCCAGCGAGAAAGTGCTTTGCCCTGCCTGGGGACCCAGCGTTACCACGTTGCCTGGGGCGAAGCCAAACCAGTCGGACGGTATCCCCAGCATATTGGAGAAGTGTGTTCCGTCGAAGACGGCGGCATTGTCGTTCAGCACCGTCATGACGTACCCGCTCTCATGGTAAGGCCTGTCCGGATTGATGTTGACGGCGTCCCCTTGAGCAATCTCAGGCTGCGTAAAGTTCTCGAACCGCAGCACTGTGCCGGGCGATGACGCGACCGGCGGGTCGGCGGTCAGCTCGAGATCGTCCAGACCGATATCGGCGTCCGCGGAAAACTCGACGCGGGTGAGTCCGGTCCACTCCAGAGACACGGAGGTCGCGGTCGTGAGTGCCGAAAACGTCTGAGTCAGAGGGCCGCCTGATTCCTGAAAACCGAGGACCGAGACAGTCACCGGTGCGCCGGTTCCGAAAGAAACCGGACCGACCACCAGACTGTCGAGACGAAACGTTGTGCCCCCAGGGACGAGCGAAACGGTAGCAAGCGTACCCTCTGCAAAGCCGAACCAGCTACTCGACCGACCCACCATGGTGTAGTCACTGCTCGGACGAAAGACAGCCGCTAGAGCAGTTGTGGTCGTCAGGATGAAGTCCCCTTCCTGGTAAGGCTTCAGTGGCCTGACGCTCACGTCTGTTCCGGGCGGGTACTGATCCAAGAATCGCATCGTGGCGTTCGCTTGAGTCGGCAGGAAGAAGCATAGGACGCAGCCCGCCGCGATGAAGTGTCGATTCATGAGACTAGTCTCCATAACGCTATTGGTCTTGTGGGATGAACGGCCGGGATACGAATTGCAGGATCGGCTGCCAACCTGACGAAGAACTTAGCGTGCACATGCAGCAGCGTCAACATCCCGGTTTAGCCCATTGGGCATGCAAGTTCGTTGACCTGTCCTGCCGCCGTTGCTGTCGCCACTCTGTGTCGCAGCTTCGGGGTGCAGTCGGGTGGCCTCGAGAAAATGCTGGCGTCTCGGCGCCCGCGAGCACTTGCGCGGCCTCTGGTTCGATCTCGTCCGCGGGCTGGGCCGCTGTCTCGAGGGGCTGGGGAACTGGCACGAGGCGGGTGCGCACTATTGTGCGGCGCTCGCCATCTACCCCGAGGTCAAGGAGGCCCACCGCGGCCGTCTCCGATGCCTGCGGGGAGAGGGCGCCATCGCGGCAGCCGAAGGCGCTTACGCGTACTGCCGGGACCAACTCCTCGCGACAACGGGTCGGCCGCCGTCGGCGGAAACCGAAAAACTGTACCGTCAGATCACCGCCTGACGCCGCCCGCCCGGTGGCGGCGTCTATCACCCGTCGGACGGGGACATCCCAGCCAAAGCGACGGACGTTCCCTACACTGACGCCTGAATCCCGAAATCTTCGGGGGGATGTCGATTGGCGCCCGGTTCGCGCATCAATGGATCAGACGCGGCAAGTTGCCCCGTCCCGACCTCAGGAGAACGACCATGCACTACATGCTCTGCTTTCGTCAGACCGACGCCGATTTCGCTCTCGAGAACGACCCCGAAGGTTCCAAGGCCTACTGGGGCGCGTGGATGGCCTACGTCGGCGCCCTCCAGGCTTCCGGCAAGGTGGTGAGCGGGAACGGCCTGCTGCCGCCCAAGACCGCAGCTATCGTGCGAATCCGGGACGGCAAGCGTCAGGTCCAGGACGGCCCTTACCCTGATACCCGGGAACACCTCGGCGGCTACTTCATCATCGACGTCGAGACCGTCGACGAGGCTCTGGAGTGGGCGGCGCGCGCGCCTTGCGCCAGCACCGGCAGCATCGAAGTGCGGCCGTGCATGACGCCGCCCGACATGGACGCGAAGGGCTGATCGTCTTGTCCGGATCGGAATGGGCGGCCGCCGAGCGCGCCGCCCGCGACTCCTACGGCCGGCTCGTGGCGTGGCTTGCCTTCCGATGGCGCGATGTCGCTGCCGCGGAAGACGCCATGGCCGATGCCCTCGTCGCGGCGCTGGAGCACTGGCCCCAGTCCGGCGTGCCCCGCTCACCCGATGCCTGGCTGCTGACGGCCGCCAAACGATCGCTGTTGCAGTGCAGGCGGCATCTCCTGGTCACGCAGTCCCCCGAAGTGCTCGCCGTGCTGGAGCAGGATGCGGCTTCGTTCGATGCCGAGGCGTTCCCGGATGAGCGGCTGGGCCTGCTCTTCGTGTGCGCGCACCCGGCGCTGCCGCCTGCAATGCACGCCCCGCTCATGCTGCAGGTGGTGTTGGGGCTCGACGCGGCGACGATCGCGAGCGCGTTTCTGGTGTCGCCGTCGGCCATGGCGCAGCGGCTGGTGCGCGCGAAGGCTGCGATCCGCACGGAAGGCCTGCGCTTCGAGATCCCCGAGGCGAGTGAACGACCGGAGCGTCTAGCCGCGGTACTCGAAGGCATCTATGGGGCTTACACGATCGGGTCCAGTCTCGTGTCTCCGGTGAACTCTCCGGTGCCGCCAGCGGAACTCACGACCGAGGCCCTCTACCTGGCCCGCCTCGTGGCGCATCTGGAACCGGACAGTGCGGAGGCCCTCGGCCTCGTGGCCCTGATCCTGCTGTGCGAGGCGCGGCGGCCTGCCCAGTTCGACCGCGATGGAAGATTCGTTCCGCTCGCGGCCCAGGACACGGCGCTGTGGGACCGCGCTCTGGTGGAAGAAGGGGAGCGCACGCTGATGGCAGCGGCCCGCCGGCGAGAGCCGGGACGCTTTCAACTGGAAGCTGCGATCCAGTCGGCGCACTGTCAGCGGCTGTTCACCGGCGAGACGCCCTGGGAGGGCATCGTGCAACTGTACGAAGCCCTCGTCGGCTGTCATGGCGGTGTCGGTGCGCGCATCGGTCAGGCAGTCGCGCTGGCCGAGGTGGGCGGGGCCGCGGCCGGTCTTTCGGCACTGAATGAAGTGGAGGAAGACCTGATTGCCAACTACCAGCCTTACTGGGTGGCGAGATCGCACCTCGAACGGCGCGCGGGTCATCGCGCAGCCGCGCAAGTGTCCCTGCAGCGGGCGCTCGGGCTGACGGTGGACGACCGGATTCGTGCGTACCTGATGACGCTCGATCCGAGCCAATAGCGGACGTCGCGCGGGGGCCGCCCGCGCTTCAGGCTTCGCTCAGGCCTTCGGGCGGATCGCCGACTTCGGCCGGAACGCCTTGCACACGTCTTCGCGCGTGTCGATGTACGGTCCGCCGATGAGATCGATGCAGTAAGGCACGGCCGCGAAGATGCCCGGAACGGCAGATGTGCCGTCGGCATTGCGCAGGCCCTCCAGCGTCTCGCGAATGGACTTGGGCTGGCCGGGCAGGTTGATGATGAGCGCGCCCGCGCGAATCACGGCGACCTGGCGCGAGAGGATGGCGGTGGGCACGAACTTGAGGCTGATCTGCCGCATCTGTTCGCCGAAGCCGGGCATCACCTTGTCGGCGACCGCGAGCGTGGCCTCGGGCGTGACGTCACGCTTTGCGGGGCCGGTGCCGCCGGTGGTGAGGATCAGGTGGCACTTCGTCGTGTCGGCCAGCTCGCGCAGCGTGGTCTCGATGACCGGTTGCTCGTCGGGGATGAGGCGCTCCTCGAACTCGATGGGGTTCTCGATCGCGCGGCCCAGCCATTCGCGCAGCGAAGGCAGGCCTTCGTCCTTGTAGACACCGGCCGAGGCGCGGTCGCTGATCGACACCAGGCCGATACGGACGGATTCGTCACTCATGGTCGTCTTCCTGTGTTTCGTCGGCCTCGTCGTTCGGGGCGAGGTCCTGTCTGGGTTCGGGGATGAGGAGCTTCAGCTCCTGGAAGATCTCGCGGAAAGCGCGTGGCGCCTTGTGCTCGGCGCGCTCCTTTCGAGCGTTGCGGACCATGGTGTGCCAGCGCTGGGTTTCGAGGGCGGGGTGGTCGGCGATCAGCAGGGCCAGCGCATTTTCGTCGGAGAGCAGCCGCTCGCGCAGGTTCTCGATGTGGTGCAGCCAGGCTGTGTGGGCGTGGGACTGGCCCTCGAACACGGCGAGCTGGGCGCGGATAGGGGCCGGGTCCACCGAGCGCATCAGCTTGCCGATGTACTGGCGCTGCCGGCGCAGGGCGCCGTGCTGGCGGATGCGCCGCGCTTCCAGGATGGCGTCCCGCAGGGCGTCGGGCATCTCGACCCGCGCAAGCCGGTCGGCCGGCAGGGCCTCCAGCGCTTCGCCCAGGTCTTGCAGAGCCGTGGACTCGCGTTTGCGCTGGCTCTTGCTCGGCCCTTCGGGGAACTCCTGATCGTCGGTTTCATTCATAAGTGGCTTGCTATGATAAAGAACTTGCCTGTCCCCATCATCCTAGAGTCTCCTCCGTGAAAGATACCCCCCGCTTTTCGTACGATCTTGCCACTCTCAAGTCCGTCGCTGCCGATGTGCTGCGTCTCGCCCGTGAACAGGGCGCTAGCAGCGCGGAGGTCGACGTGAACGAGAGTTTCGGGCAGTCGGTCACGGTGCGGCGGGGCGAAGTGGAGACCATCGAGTACAACCGCGACAAGGGCGTCGGCGTCACGGTGTACCTCGGTTCCCGCCGGGGGCACGCGTCGAGCGCGGATCTGTCCCCGAAGGCTCTGGCCGATACGGTACGCGCCGCGATTTCCATCGCGACCCACACGGCCGAGGACGACTGCGCCGGCCTTGCCGACGCTGAACTGCTGGCGCGCAATCCGGCGAATCTCGACCTGTATCACCCGTGGGATCTTTCCGTGGAGCAGGCCATCGAGATCGCCCGGGAATGCGAAGCGGCAGCCCTGGGCGTGGACCCGCGGATCGGCAACACCGAGGGCGGGTCGGTCGGCACCCATGCGTCGCAGTTCGTGTACGGCAATTCGCTCGGGTTCCTCGAAGGCTTCCCCGCGACGCGGCACAGTGTCTCGTGTTCGGTGGTGGCGGGCAAGGGCGACGACATGCAGCGCGACGACTGGTACACCTTCGCCCGTCACGCTGACGATCTCGAGGCCGCTGCCGAGGTCGGGCGCAAGGCCGGCCGGCGCAGCGTCGCCCGGCTGGGTGGCCGCAAGATCCCCACGACCAAGTGTCCGGTCCTGTTCGAGGCGCCCATCGCCGCTTCGCTGCTCGGGCATTTCGCCGGCGCGGTGAGCGGTGGCAGCCTGTACCGCAAGTCGTCGTTCCTGCTCGATGCGCTCGGCAAGCCGGTGTTCTCGCCCGTCGTGTCGATCCGCGACGTCGCGAGCATTCCGCGCGGCATTGCGAGCGGTGCGTTCGACGACGAGGGGGTTGCCACGCAAGACCGCGACGTCGTCACCAACGGTGTGCTGAACGGTTACTTCCTCGGCAGTTACTCGGCGCGCAAGCTCGGCATGAAGTCCACGGGCAATGCGGGCGGCACGCACAACCTCATCCTGCAGTCCACGGGCGAGAGCTTCGAGGAACTCCTGCGCAAGCTGGGCACCGGCCTGCTCGTCACCGAGATGCTGGGCCAGGGTCTCAACATGGTCACGGGCGACTACTCGCGCGGCGCCGCCGGATTCTGGGTCGAAGGCGGCGAGATCGCCTATCCGGTCCACGAAATCACCGTGGCCGGCAACATGCGCACGATGTTCCAGGGCATCGTCGCCGCGGGGACGGACGTCCTTCGGCGCGGCTCACGGCAGTGCGGGTCGATCCTGCTGGACGAACTCACGGTGGCGGGTGACTGATCGCACGGGCGAGCTTATGTCCACGCACTCGGGGGAGGGGCACCGCGGCAAGCAGTGGCTAGGTATCGGCGGCGTCCCCCCCGGCGAGCGGGATATCGCGTACCGCTGGGAGCGCCGCCTGCACTGGGTGATGATCGGCATCGCCCTGCTGTCCATTCCCGCGTTCTACCTGGAAGAGTTTGCCGAGGGGCGTCGTTCCTTCCGGCTGCTCGGGTCGTTCATCGAGATCGTCATCCTCGTCGCGTTCGCGGCCGAGTTGGCGTGGATGCTCAGCCTCACCCGTCAGAAGGGGCGCTATCTCGCCCGCAACTGGCTGGACGTGCTCGTGGTCGTGTTCGGTCTGGCAAGTGTCGCGGGCATAGAGACCGAATGGGTGGCGCTGGTCCGGCTGCTGCGCGTGGTGCTGGTTGCCATGCTGCTGGCTCGCGCTTTCGCGGCGAGCCGCTTTCTGTTTCGCAAGGGCGGGCTGCCATATCTGCTGGCGTTCGGTTTCGTGGCGCTCATCGCCTCCGGGTTCGGCTTCTACTGGCTGGAGCCGACCGTGCACAGTTTTTCGGAGGGGCTGTGGCTCGCTTTCGTCACGGGTGCCACGGTCGGCTACGGAGATTTCGCGCCGACGACACCGGCTGCACGTCTGTTCGCGGTCTTCATCGTCATCGTGGGCGTGGCGACGATCTCCCTGCTCACCGCCAACGTCGCGGCGCTGGTGATCGGCGAAGACGAGAGCCGCATGCGGCAGGAGATGCACGAGGACATCCGCCAGCTGCGCGTCGAGGTCGCGCGAATGATCGGGGAGGAGGAACGCGCGGTCGTGCATGAGTTGCATCGCGACGTGCGCTCGCTGCGCGAGGAGATCGCACAGTTGCGCCGCGAGATCGAGAAGGACCGTCGTCGCGACTGACCGGACTCCGGTTGCCGCAGTGCTTCGACGATAATCCGATCATGGGACCATCCGGTCCGTCATCCAAACGAAGACACAGGGGGAGTGCATGGCAACCATCGGCTATCTGACCACGGCGCAGTTCGACTTCGGCGCCATCGGCATGGTGTCCGCGGAGTGCAAGAGACTCGGCATCGGCAGGCCGCTGATCGTCACCGATGCGGGCATCCGTGCGAGCGGACTGCTCGACCGCCTGAAGGAGAGTCTGGACGCCTCACTGGGCTTCGAAGTGTTCGACGGCACGCCGCCCAATCCGACCGAGGCCGCGACCCTCGCTGCCCTCGAGCGCTACCGCGCGGTCGGGGCCGACGGCATCATCGCGATGGGCGGGGGCTCGTCGCTGGATCTCGGCAAAGCCGTCGCCCTGCTGGCCACGCACCCCGGCCCGCTCGTGCAGTACGCCGCGGTGGAAGGCGGTGGCGCGAAGATCACCGCTGCCGTTGCGCCGCTCATCGCTATTCCCACGACAGCCGGCACCGGCAGCGAAGTCGGTCGTGGGTCGGTCATCGTGCTGAACGACGGCCGCAAGCTGGGCTTCCTGTCACCGCATCTCCTGCCCAAGGTCGCGATCTGCGATCCGGACCTCACGGTGGGTCTGCCCCCGATGCTCACCGCCGCGACCGGGATGGACGCCATGGCCCACTGCATCGAGACCTTCCTTTCGCCGCTGATCAATCCGCCCGCCGAGGCGATCGCCCTCGACGGCCTCGCCAAGGCCTCCGCACACATCGAGACCGCCACCCGCGACGGCAAGAATCGCGAAGCCCGCTGGAACATGATGATGGCCGCGATGGAAGGGGCGCTCGCATTCCAGAAGGGGCTCGGTGCCGTGCATGCGCTGTCCCATCCGCTGGGCGCGCTGCACGACCTCAAGCTCCATCACGGGACATTGAATGCGGTGCTGCTGCCCGCGGTGATCCGCTTCAATGCGGGCCACGTGGGCGACAAGCTGTCCCGCCTCGCTGCCGCGATGGCGCTACCCAAAGGGGCGGATGTCGCTCAGGCAATCGCCGATCTCAACGGGCGCCTGGGGTTGCCTGCGGGCCTTCAGGCGATGGGTGTGCCACGCAGCGTGCTGCAGAGCATCGCCGAAGCCGCACCGAAGGATCATTGCCACGGAACCAATCCGCGCAAGCCGACGGTGGAGGAGTATCTCGGGTTGCTGGAGGCGGCTTGGTAGGTCTGGGCTGTGAAGACGTGAAGACGTGAAGACGTGAAGGTGTGAAGGTGTGAAGGCGAGGGGAAGGGGGAAGGGGGAAGAGGGAAGGGTGAGGTCCGTAGCCCGGGCTTCGCCCGGGGCAACCGCCATTCGCCGCGCGATCACTGGCCCCGGCCGGAGGCCGGGCTACGCGTATCGCGGATCGGGGCGGGATTCGTGGCCCGACTCCGGGGACGTCCGCTAACAACACCGATTGATGCCGTCCCACTTGCGCTCCTGCTCCGAGGCGAAGAACTCCTTCTCGGTGAGCGGTGTGACGTCGGGGTGGGTGCGCCGATGGCGTTCCAGATAGCGCTCGTAGGCGTCGTCCCCCGTGACTTCGCGCATGAAGTCCCACAGCTTCCGCAGGTCGTCACGCATGGGGGGCAGAGACGGGAGTGCAACGGCGGACCCCGGGGCCGGGGTCCGCAATCGTGATGGTCAGTCCCGCGCCCAGGCGAGCTGGGTCTGGGTGTGAGGCGATTCCGACAGCGGCATCACCGGCTTGCCGTTCAGGAACCGGATGCTCATGCGCAGCATGTCGAGAATCACGATCCACAGGATGATCGCGAACAGCATCGCCAGGACGGCGTCGATGCGCTGGCCGAGGATCAGCGCCGGGGCGGAGGCCACCTTGTCGGGCGGCAGCACGCCGGAGGCGAGATCCGCCGCGAGCTTGTTGGCGCCGGCCAGGAAGCCCACCTTCGGGTTGGAGCTGAACACCTTCTCCACCGCCGCGGACGTGCACACGATGGCGAGCCACGTGAGCGGCAGGCCCGTGACCCACGAGAACCGCACCTTTCCCATCTTGATGATGATGCCGGTCGCCACCGTGAGCGCGATGCCCGCGAGCAACTGGTTCGAGATGCCGAACAGCGGCCACAGGATGTTCACGCCACCCAGCGGGTCCTGCACTCCCTGGACGAGGAAGTAACCCCACGCCGCCACGAACACGAAGCTCGCGAGAACGGTCGCCGGATAGGACGACACGTTGCCGAGCGCGGGCGACACATGGCGCAACAGGTCCTGCAGCATGAAGCGGCCCACGCGGGTGCCGGCATCCAGCGTGGTGAGGATGAACAGCACCTCGAACATGATGGCGAAGTGATACCACATGTCGAGGAGCTTGCCGCCGAAGGTGCTGCTGAAGATCGTGGCCATGCCGACCGCCAGCGAAGGCGCACCGCCGGTCCGGGCGAAGAGGGTCTTTTCACCCATCTCGCTGGCCAGCACCGACATCTGGTCGACCGTGACCGGGTAGCCCCAGGAGGTGATCTTCGCGACCGCATCCGCGGCTTCCTTGCCGACCACGCCCGCCGGGCTGTTGATGGCGAAGTAGACGCCCGGTTCCATCACCGTGGCGGCGACGACCGCCATGATCGCCACGAACGACTCGAGCGCCATGCTCCCGTAGCCGATCATGCGGATCTCCTTCTCGTTCGCCAGCAGCTTCGGCGTGGTGCCGGAGGACACCAGAGAATGGAAGCCGGAGATCGCGCCGCACGCGATGGTGATGAAGACGAAGGGGAACAGCGTGCCGCTGAAGATGGGGCCTGTGCCGTCGATGAACTGTGTGAGTGCAGGCATCTTCACAGTGGGCGAGAGCACGATGATGGCCGCGGCCAGCATGAACACCACACCCAGCTTGAGGAAGGTCGACAGGTAGTCACGCGGGGCCAGAAGCAGCCACACCGGAAGCGCCGCGGCCGCGAAGCCGTAGATCATGACGAACCAGGCGCACTGCATGTCGTTCCAGTCGAAGTAGCTCTTGAGCGCTTCGCTGCCGTTCACGTAGGAGCCGCCCCAGACACAGAAGAGCAGCAGCGCGATGCCGATCAGCGAGCCTTCCAGCACACGTCCGGGCCGGATGCCGCGCATGTAGATGCCGATCAGCATGGCGACGGGAATGGTGCCGAGCACGGTGGCAGTGGCCCACGGGCTGTGCTTCATCGCCTTGACGATCACGAGACCCAGCACGGCGATCAGGATGATGATGATCATCAGCGCGCCGATCATCGCGGCCCAGCCGCCGATGGCGCCGAGTTCGTCCTTCGCCATCTGGCCGAGGGAGCGGCCGTCGCGACGGGTGGAACAGAACATGATCACCATGTCCTGCACGCAGCCCCCGAGCACGGAGCCCGCAAGGATCCAGAGCGTGCCCGGCAGGTAGCCGAACTGCATCGCGAGGGTGGGTCCGATGAGCGGGCCCGGGCCGGCGATGGCGGCGAAGTGGTGACCGAAGGCCACCCACTTGTTGGTGGGAATGTAGTCCCGCCCGTTGTTGAACCGTTCGGCAGGCGTCGCGCGGGTCTCGTCGAGGACGAGGACCTTGGCGCAGATCCACGCGCTGTAGAAGCGGTAGGCGATCAGGTAAGTGCACACCGCCGCCGCGATGAACCACAGGGCATTGATCGACTCGCCCCGGTGGGTCGCGATGCTGGCGATGGCCGACGCGCCCAGGAGCGCGATGACCAGCCACATCAGTTTCGACAGGACATTCGGCATTTCAGGGACTCCTCCTGGTCTTTTTGCATGGAAACGACGGGGCCGGCGTGGCATCCCAGCCGAGGGTGCCGCCAGCCTCCACGCGGACTCTTCCCTGTCCGCGGCAGAACGGCGGGATCATACGCCAAGGCACCCGGCGATGACCATGTGCGATGCCGCAACCGACTCATCGGCAAGGCATTTCCACCCCTCCGCAGCGGGCCGGCCGGTGCCCCGGTGTTACCATTCGGGGCTCAATCGCCCTCGGGATCACCATGTTCAGCAGCCAAGACACGATCGGGTCCTTCGACCCGGAACTCGCCCTCGCCCTCGGGGCGGAGCGCCAGCGCCAGGAAGATCACATCGAACTCATCGCGTCCGAGAACTACGCGAGCCCCCGGGTGCTGGAAGCCCAGGGCTCGGTCCTGACGAACAAGTACGCCGAGGGCTACCCCGGCAAGCGCTACTACGGCGGCTGCGAGTACGTGGACGTCGCCGAACAGCTCGCCATCGAGCGCGCGAAGAAGCTCTTCGGTGCCGAGTACGCGAATGTGCAGCCGCACTCCGGTTCGCAGGCCAATCAGGCGGTGTACGCGGCAGTGCTGAAGCCGGGCGAGACGATTCTCGGCATGTCCCTGGCCCACGGCGGGCACCTGACGCACGGCTCGCCCGTCAACCTGTCGGGCAAGCTCTACCACGCGGTCGCCTACGGCCTCACCCCGGAAGAAGTCATCGACTACGCCGAACTCGAGCGGCTGGCCCATGAGCACAAGCCCAAGGTGATCGTCGCCGGCGCCTCGGCCTACGCGCTGCGGATCGACTTCAGGAAGTTCCGCGAGATCGCCGACGCCGTCGGCGCCTACCTGCTGGTCGACATGGCCCACTACGCCGGCCTCGTGGCCGCGGGGCTCTACCCGAATCCCGTCGGCGTTGCGCACTTCGTGACCAGCACGACCCACAAGACCCTCCGCGGTCCGCGAGGCGGCATCATCCTGTCGCAGGCCGAGCACGAAAAGATCCTCAACTCCGCGATCTTTCCCGGCATCCAGGGCGGGCCGCTGATGCACGTGATCGCGGCCAAGGCCGTCGCCTTCAAGGAGGCCATGACGGAGGACTTCCGCCGCTATCAGGCCCAGGTGATGGCCAACGCCCAGACGATGGCCACGGTGCTGACGGAGCGCGGCCTGCGCATCGTGTCCGGCCGTACCGAGAGCCACATGTTCCTGCTGGATCTCCGAGCCAAGAAGATCACCGGCAAGGCGGCCGAGGCCGCCATGGGCCGCGCCCACATGACGGTCAACAAGAACGCCATTCCCAACGATCCCGAGAAACCGTTCGTCACGAGCGGCATCCGCATCGGCTCGCCGGCGATGACCACGCGCGGCTTCGGTGAACGCGAGGCCGTGCAGCTTGCCCACTGGATCGCCGACGTGCTGGAGTCCCCGGAGGACGAAGCGGTGATCGCGCGGGTGGCGGGTGAAGTGACGGCGCTCTGTGCCCGCTTCCCCGTGTACAGCGGCATGGCCGGCCACGCGAAACAGGCGGCTGCGTGATGACGGTGGCGGGGCGCCGGCTGCGGCTGCGTGCGGAGCGACCCTAAGCGGTCACGAAAGGGCTCCCATGAAGTGTCCGTTCTGTGGTCACCCCGACACGCAGGTCGTCGACTCCCGCGTGAGCGAGGATGCGGAAAGCATCCGCCGCCGGCGCAAGTGTCTGTCCTGCGACAAGCGCTTCACCACCTACGAGACGGTGGAGTTGCGCATGCCGCAGATCGTGAAGACGAGCGGCAACCGCGCGGAGTTCGACGATGCGAAACTGCGCACGAGCTTCACGCGCGCACTCCACAAGCGCCCCGTCCCGACCGAGCAGGTGGATGCCGCGATCCAGCGGATCACGCAACGCCTGCTCGCGCTGGGCGAGCGCGAGGTGCCGTCGCGCACGGTGGGCCAGATGGTGATGAAGGAGCTGTACAAGCTCGACAAGGTCGCGTACATCCGCTTTGCGTCGGTGTACCGGGACTTCCAGGACGTGGACGACTTCCGCGATGCCATCGAGGAGGTCGCGAAGCCCGTCCCCCGCAAGCGCCGCGGCAGCTAGCGGCGCGAATCGGTCACTCTGATGAGTTCGGATTCCGAGATCGATCGCCGCTACATGGTGCGGGCCCTGCGTCAGGCGGCGCAGGGACTCAACACCACCACACCCAATCCCCGCGTCGGTTGCGTGCTCGTCCGTGACGGGGCGGTAGTGGGCGAGGGCTTTCACATGCAGGCCGGAGGACCGCATGCGGAGATCGTCGCGATGCAGGCGGCGGGCGAGGCGGCCCGGGGCGCGACCGCCTACGTCACGCTCGAACCTTGCGCCCATCACGGCCGCACGCCGCCTTGCGCGGATGCCGTCATCGCGGCGGGAGTCTCGCGAGTCGTCGCGGCCATGGTCGACCCCAATCCGCAGGTCGCGGGACGCGGCCTGGAGCGCCTGAGACAGGCCGGCATCGCCGTCACCACCGGCGTGCTGGAACACGAGGCCCGCGAACTCAACATCGGTTTCGTCTCGCGCATGACGCGTGGCCGGCCGTGGCTTCGCATCAAGATCGCTGCGACGCTCGATGGCAAGACTGCTCTGCCGAACGGCGCGAGCCAGTGGATCACCGGACCCGAGGCGCGGCGCGACGGCCACCGCTGGCGTGCGCGGTCGTGCGCCGTGATGACCGGCATCGGCACGCTCCGCGATGATGATCCGCGGCTGACGGTCCGGGACGTCGTGACGACGCGGCAGCCGCTGCGCATCGTGGTCGACAGCCGGCTGCGCATGCCGGTCGATGCGCGCATTCTCGAAGGCGGCGGTGTGATCGTCGCCACGGCATCCGCAGACGAAGCCAAGACGGAGGCGCTGCGGGCAAGAGGAGCCGAGGTGTGGCGACTGCCCGACTCCGGCGGCAAGGTGGATCTCGCCGCGCTGATGCAGACGCTCGGCGAGCGCCAGATCAACGAAGTGCTGGTCGAGGCCGGGATCAATCTGCATTCAGCCCTCGTCGAAGCCCGCGCCGTCGACGAGTTCGTCTTCTATCTGGCGCCGCGACTGCTGGGCGACGCCAGCCGCGGCATGCTCGAACTGCCGCCGGGGCTGGCGGTGGCCGATATGCCGGCGCTCGAGATCCAGGATCTGAAGCGGTTCGGACCGGACGTCCGCCTGCGGGCGCGCTGGGCCGCGGAACCGTCACGGGCCGACTGACCGGTTGATCCGTCGGGCTCACTTTTCACGCAACGAGGCAACACCATGTTCACCGGCATCGTCCAGGCCGTCGGCCGAATCGATCGTTTCACTCCCAGCGGCCCCGGCGCGCGCGCGCGCATCGACGCGCCGGCCCTCGACCTCGCCGATACCGCGCTCGGCGACAGCATTGCCGTGAACGGCTGCTGTCTGACCGTCGTGGCGCTGGACCCGAACGGCTTCGAAGTGGACATCTCGAAGGAGACGCTCGACTGCACCGCGGGTTTCGGTCCCGGCGACCGGCTCAATCTCGAGAAGGCACTGAGGGCCAACGACCGCCTTGGCGGCCATCTGGTCACCGGCCACGTGGATGGCGTGGGCCACGTGGAGAGCATCGAACCGATCGGCGACAACCGCAAGCTCGCGTTCCGCGTGCCGTCGGCGCTGTCGCGCTATATCGCGCGCAAGGGGTCCATCACCGTCAACGGGGTGAGCCTCACGGTCAATCAGGTGACGAGCGAGCTTTTCAGCGTGAACCTGATTCCGCACACCCTGGCCATGACCAACCTCGGCGATCTCGTGGCGGGCAGCCGCGTCAATCTCGAAGTGGACCTCATCGCCCGGTATGTCGAGCGTATGCTGAACGGCGACGAAGGCCGGCAGGACCACCCCGCGTGACGGCTTTTGCGAGTCCGCTCGCGCGCTGCGGGCTGATCGGCGGGCCATCTCCAAACGCGCCTTGCCGAAACGACTGTTTACAGCGGCTCGGTCCCCGCGACACTATCGGTGTCGATCCCACTGCTGACCGCTTCCGACATGTCCGGCTCATCAATGTCTGAACTTCCCATTCCGTCCGGCGCCCTCGACGGGCTTCGCGTCCTCGAACTGGGACAACTGATCGCCGGCCCCTTCGCGACGCGGCTGCTCGGCGAGTTCGGGGCCGACGTCATCAAGATCGAGGCGCCGGGCGAGGGCGACCCGCTTCGCAACTGGCGGCTTCTGCAGGATGGCACCTCGGTCTGGTGGCAGGTCCAGTCGCGCAACAAGCGCTCGGTGGCGCTCGACCTGCGCCAGCCCGAAGGCCAGGAGATCGTGCGCCGGCTCGTGGCCGAAGCCGATGTCGTGGTCGAGAATTTCCGGCCCGGCACGCTCGAAGGGTGGGGGCTCGGGTGGGAGCGCCTGCGCGAGATCAATCCGGGGCTGGTGATGCTCCGCATTTCCGGCTACGGGCAGACCGGACCCTATCGCGATCTTCCGGGGTTCGGCGTGATCGGCGAGGCAATGGGCGGTCTGCGGCATCTCACCGCGGAGCCGGGACGGGTGCCTGTCCGCGTGGGTGTCTCGATCGGGGACACGCTGGCCGCCCTGCACGGCACTATCGGCGTGCTCATGGCGCTTTACCACCGCAAGGTCCACGGTGGCCCCGGGCAGGTCATCGACGTGGCGCTGCACGAGGCGGTGTTCAACGTGATGGAGAGCCTCATTCCCGAGTACAGCGCGTTTGGCGTCGTGCGCGAACCGGCAGGATCATCGCTGCCCGGCATCGCGCCCTCCAACGCCTACCGATGCACGGACGGCTTCGCGCTGGTGGCCGGCAATGGCGACGGTATCTTCAAGCGACTGATGGGTGCCATCGGTCGTCCGGACCTTGCCGACGCGCCGGACCTCGCCAACAACGCGGGTCGTGTCGCGCGCGTAGGCGAACTCGATGCCGCCATCGAAGCGTGGACGACCACGCGCACCGTGGCGGAAGTGCTCTCGGTGCTGGCCGAAGTCCGTGTGCCCGCCGGCCGCGTCTACACCGCCAAGGACATCGCCGAGGACCCGCACTATCGCGCCCGTGACATGATCCTGCGTCAGCGCACCCGGGACGGCCACGAACTCGACGTGCCGGGCATCGTCCCGAAACTGTCGGCCACGCCCGGAACCGTGCGTGCGTCGGCCCCGAAACTCGGTGACGACACGGACACGGTCCTGTCTGCGCTGGGGTTCGACGAAGCGGCAATCCGCGCTCTGCGCGAAAGGAAGGTGGTTGCATGAGTGCATGGACGGGCGCCCGTCGCCGCGTCTGCCTGCAGGAAGTCGGTACTCGCGACGGCCTGCAGATGGAATCCGTGTTTGTCCCGACGGCGGAGAAGATCGCGCTGGTCGATTCGCTGTCGGAGGCCGGGCTCGCGAAGATCGAGGTCACCGCGTTCGTGTCGCCCAAGGCCATTCCGGCGCTGCGCGATGCCGAAGAGGTGATGTCGGGCATCTCCCGCCGGCACGGCGTCGTCTACACCGCGCTGGTGCCCAATCTGCGCGGCGCGGAACGCGCGATGGACTGCGGTACCGACGAACTCAACCTCGTCATGTCGGCCACCGAATCGCACAACCTCGCGAATCTGCGCATGACTCGGGAGCAGTCCTTCGCCGGACTCGCGGCCATCACCGAGCGCTGCGCGGCCCCCCGGTTCCCGGTGAACATCTCGCTCTCCTGCGCGTTCGGCTGCCCGATGGAAGGTGATGTGCCGCAGGAAGGCGTGCTCGACTGGTGCCGGCGATTCGTCGAAGCCGGTGCCACGGGCGTCACGCTGTGCGACACCACCGGCATGGCATACCCCCCACAGGTCGATTCGCTCGCGAAGGCGTTTCGCGCGCGGTGGCCGGAGACGGAACTCACCATGCACTTCCATGACACGCGCGGCCTCGGCTTCGCCAATATCCTCGCTGCGATCGATGCGGGCGTGGACCGTTTCGATGCTGCGCTCGGCGGACTCGGCGGCTGTCCCTACGCGCCGGGTGCGAGCGGCAACGTGTGTACCGAGACGGTCGTGCACGCGCTGGAACTCATGGACTTCGATACCGGCGTGGATCTCGACCGGCTGCTCGCGGTTTCGCGCCGACTGCCCGGGCTGGTCGGACACGACACGCCGAGTGCAATCGTCAAGGCGGGCCGCCGGCTCGACCTGCACCCCATGCCGGCGTCCGTGCAGCGCGGCCCCGGAGCCCTGTGATGGCCGAACTCCAGTTCGACTACGTCATCGTCGGTGCCGGCGCCGCGGGCTGCCTGCTCGCGCATCGCCTCTCGGAGGACGGCCGCTTCCGCGTGTGCGTGCTGGAATCGGGACCGCCCGATCGAAATCTGTTCCTGCACGTGCCGGCCGGGTTCATCCGAGTCGGCTACGACCCGCGCTACTCGTGGGACTTCCAGACCGAGCCCTCCGAAGGCAGCGGTGGCCGGCCTGTCGTCACGCGCATGGGCCGTACCCTGGGCGGGTCGAGTTCCATCAACGGCTTCAACTACACGCGCGGGCTGCCGCTCGACTACGACACGTGGGCGGCGCTGGGTAATCCGGGGTGGTCCTATCCGGAGCTGCTGCCGTACTTCAAGCGCACCGAACGGCGCGTCGGCCCGCACGACCGGCGTTTCCGCGGCAGCAACGGTCTGCTGCCCATCACCGACTGCGACTGGCGCCACCCGCTGTGCGATGCATTCATCGCGGCTGCGGGGACATTCGGTCTCCCGCCGCAGAACGACTACAACGCCGCCAGTCAGACCGGTGCGGGCTATTACCAGCGCTGGATTCTGAACGGCTGGCGCGTGAGCGCCGCGAAGGCCTTTCTGCGGCCGGCGATGCAGCGTGGCAACGTGGATGTCCGAACCAACGCGCACGTCACCAAGATCGTGTTCGATGGCCGGCGGGCCACCGGCGTGATGTACGTACCCGGCCCGGGGGCGGAAGCCGTGACAGTGTCGGCGCGACGGGAAGTCATTCTCAGCGCGGGCGCGGCCAACACGCCAAAGCTGCTGCAGATTTCCGGTGTCGGCCCGGCGGACCTGCTGGCGTCCCTCGGCGTGAACGTAGTGCACGCGCTCCCGGGTGTCGGCGAGAACTTTCAGGACCACTACATGGTGCGATCCATCGCCCGGGTGCGCGGGGTCGAGACCATCAATCACACGGCGCGCGGCTGGCGACTGCTGCGCGAGATCGCCCGCTGGGCCGTGGGCAAGCCGAGCGTGCTGGCCATCAGTCCGTCGGTCGCGTATGCGTTCACACGGTCGCGTCCTGAACTCGCCGACAACGACCTGCAGTTCCACTTCTCGCCCGGCAGTTACGCGTCCGGCCTCGCGGGCAAGCTGGACGACTTCCCCGGCATGACGCTCGGGTTCTACCAGTTGCGGCCCGAGAGTCGGGGCTTCGTGAGGGCCCGCTCCGCCGATCCGTTCGAACTGCCGCGTATCCAGCCCAACTACCTGCAACACGAGATGGACCAGCGCAGTGCCGTCGACGCCCTGCGGCTCGCGCGGCGTATGCTCCACACGGCGCCGCTGCTTTCGTACATCGAACGCGACGAATACCCGCCCGCCGAGGCGGTGAGTGACGACGAACTGCTGGACTGCGCCCGGGCACGCGGCTCGACGGCCTGGCATTTCATGGGCACGTGCCGCATGGGCCCGATCGGCGATCCGATGACCGTGGTCGACTCGCAGCTGCGCGTCGTCGGTCTGGAGGGATTGCGCGTGGTCGACGCTTCGATCATGCCGACGATGCCCTCCGGCAACACCGGCGCACCGACGATGGTGGTCGCGGAAAAGGCGGCGGACCTCATCCTCGGCCGCAAGCCGCTGCCCGCCGAACATCCGCAGGACAATCAGGCGCGCCTCAATGCGCTGCCTGCGCAGGGCAGAAAGACACCGCGGCCGGTCGTGGCCATGTGATGCAGCAGCCCGCGCGCGCGGTTCGCAGCGCCCGGGACGACAACAGGGAGGAAGGCATGGATATCAGACGCTGGATCGGCGGGGCGCTCGCGATGGCGACGGCCCTGGCAGCAGGGACGGTGCAGGCGCAGGACATCAAGATCGGGTTCAACGGCGACCAGTCCGCCACGGCCGTGGCGGAACTCGGCACCGCGGGCCGCTGGGGGTTCGAGATGGCCATCGAAGACATCAACAAGGCAGGCGGTGTCCTCGGCCGCAAGCTCGTCCCCGTGATCCGCGACGACCTCGGCACGCCACCCAAGTCGATCCAGAACGTGACCGAGCTCATAGACAACGAGGGCGTCGCGGCGATCGTCGGTCCGACGAACTCCGGCAATGCGCTGGCGTTCATGCACATTCCTCAGCAGAAGAAGATTCCGGTGATCGTGCCCATCGCCACGGCGACGGAGGTCACGACACGCTATGCCAAGCAGGCGCAGAACTTCCTGTTCCGCATCTCCATGGTGGACCGCGAACAGGTGGCCCTCATCGTCGCGTACGCCGTGAAGGCCTCGCCGACCAAGAAGATCGCGATCATCGCGGACAGCACTGGCTACGGGCAGGGAGGCATCAAGGACGCCACCGAGGTTCTCGCCCTGCACGGGATCAAGCCCGTGGCGGTGGAGAAGTTCGGCCCGAAGGACACGGACATGACGTCCCAGCTTTCGAAGATCCGCGGGGAAGGCGCCGACACCGTCATCGTGTACGCCATCGCCGACGGCACTGCGCATACGCTGAAGAGCCTCGACAAGATCGGCTGGGCGCCGATCACGCTCAGCACCTGGGGCAGCCAGAGCTCCGTGCTGCCGCGCACGGCCGGCCAGAAGCTCGCGGAGCGGCTGATCCTCACGGCCTCCACGACCGAGGACAGCAACCCGCGAGCCAAGGCGCTGGGCGAGCGCATCCGCAAGAACTACCCCACGATGACCACGTTCGCGTGCGCCGCGCAGGCCTACGACGCCGTGCTGCTGCTCGCTGCCGCCATGAAGGCGGCCGGCACGACCGACGGCGAGAAGGTGGCCGCGGCCCTCGAAGGCGTGACCGGGGTGCAGGGCATCGTCAAGACCTACGACAAGCCGTTCTCGAAGACCGACCACGAAGGGCTGACGGTCGCGGACTTCTACCTCGCGCGCTGGAAGGGCAGTCTGGTGGGCCGCTACGAGGACGCCGTGACCAAGACCTTCACCCCGGCCGACTTCAAGAAGTGACCTTTGCGGGGCGGCCGGTCGACGGCCGCCCCGATCCGATCCGGGAATCCCCATGGTCGTCCTGCTCCAGGCCCTGTTCAGCGGGCTCGCCCTCGGCGGCATCTACTCGCTCGTGGCCGTCGGGTTCAACATCACCCACGGCACCACGCGCACGTTCAACTTCGGTCAGGGCGAGTTCCTGGTTGCCGGCGCGTTCGTCTCCGTGTCGGTGCTGCTGCTCCTCGCCGGCAAGGGCATCAACGCGCCGCTCGACGCGATCGACGTGACGCCCACCGTGTACGCGGTGAGCCTCGTGGGCGGCACTCTCGTCACGGCGGTGCTGGGCGTGATGCTCTATTTCACGGCAGTCCGGCCGTTCGCGGGGCGTCCGGGCCTCGCCTGGGTGATGAGCACCATCGGCTTCGGCATCCTCGTGCAGAACACCGCCCTCGCGATCTGGGGACCGTCTCCGGTCCCGATGCCTTCCCCGCTCGGCAACGACGTCATCCGTCTGGCCGGGGCGGGCTTCGTGCCGCAGGAGATCCTCGTGCTGGTGGTGAGCGTCGCGGTCCTGATCGCCCTCGACGTGGTCATGCGGCGCACCCGACTGGGCAAGGCGATGCGTGCCGTGGCCGAGAATCGCAACGCGGCGACGCTGATGGGCATCGACGTGTCCGCGGTCGTCGTGGGTGCCTTCGTGCTGAGTTCCGCTTTCGCGGGCCTGGCGGGCCTGCTCGTCGCGCCGATCACGACGGCCTCCGTGTACATGGGCCTGACGCTCGCCCTCAAGGCCTTCTCCGCCGCGATCGTCGGCGGTCTCGACAATCCGCGGGGCTGCATGCTGGGCGGGTTTCTGATGGGGCTGCTCGAGGCACTCGTGGGTCTGTGGCACGCGGAGCTGCGCGAGATCGCCATCTTCCTGCTCATCATCGTCGTGCTCGCCGTGAAGCCCGAAGGCCTGCTCGGGCGCCGGCGCGTGGAGAAGGTGTGACGATGAAGCGCCTCCACCTCGCGGGTGTTGTCGCCGCCGCGGCGTTCGTCATCCTCGCGCCGTTCATCACGGGCAACGGCTTCCACCTCAAGGTCCTGTTCATGATCGGCGTGAACTATCTCGCGGCGGTCGGACTGAACGTGCTCGTCAATCACACCGGGCAGAAGTCGCTGGGCCATGCCGGGCTGTTCGCGGTCGGGGCCTACACGGCAGCGCTGCTCACCACGCGCTTCGAATGGAGCCCCTGGCTGGCCTTCGCGGCGAGCGGCGTGACCGCCGGCGTGTTCGGCGCGCTCGTGGCACTGCCGGCGCTGCGGGTCGCAGGACCGGCGCTCGCCATGGTCACCATCGGCTTCGGCATCGTGATCGAGAAGATCGTCTCGGAATGGCAGGATGTCTTCGGCGGACAGGCGGGCATCTACGGCGTCGTGTCGCCGTCCGTGGGCGGCACGGATTTCGGCCCGAGGGAATGGGTGTGGTTCACGGGCGCCCTGTGCCTCGTCGCGCATCTTGCCGTCCGCTCCCTGCTGCGAGGCAAGCACGGGCGGGCGTTTCGCGCCGTGAGCCATGCCGAGATTGCCGCCGAGAGCGTGGGCGTGAGCGTCTATCGGGTGAAGGTGCTGGCGTTCGTCGTGAGCGCGATCACCTGCGGTTTCGCGGGTGCGCTGGTCGCCCAGCAGAACCAGTACATCAACTCGGATTTCATCACCTTCGGGCTGTCGATCTTCTTCCTGCTCATCGTGCTGTTCGGCGGCAGTTCGCCGGCCGGCCCGCTGCTGGGCGCGATCCTGCTGACGCTGCTGGACGCCTTCCTCGCACGGTGGCCGCACATTCAGCACTTCACCTACGGACTGCTGCTCCTGTTCGCGCTGTATCTCATGCGCGACGGGTTGTCCGGTGCGATCGGAGCGCTCGCGCGAAAGGTCGTGCCGTCGCTCGGTGTGCCGCCGGCCTTGCCCACGGCGGTCGGTGACTGGCAGTTGCGAGCGGGCGAAGTCGCGAGTCCCGATCGTCCGCTGCTCGAAGCGCGTGGCCTGCGCAAGGCCTACGGCGGCGTCGTGCCCGTCAATCGCGTGGACCTCGATCTGCGCACGGGCCACATCCACTCGCTCATCGGGCCGAACGGTGCGGGCAAGACCACGCTCATCAACCTGCTGTCCGGCATCGTGGCGCCCGACGAAGGCAGCGTCGTGTTCAACGGCCGTCCGCTCGCGGGACTCGCGCCCAACCGCGTGTGCCGCCTCGGGCTCGGGCGCACTTTCCAGAACCTGAAGCTGTTCGTAGACATGACCGTTCTGGAGAATGTGGAAGTGGGGCTGCACGCGCACCTCGATGCCGGGATGTGGCACACCCTGTGGGCCACACGCACGGCGGTGAGGGAAGAGCACGAGGCCCGCGACGAGGCGCTGCGAATCCTCGATTTCCTCGACCTGCGCGACAAGGCGAACGAGCGTGCCGGCAGCCTGCCCTATGGTCTGCAGCGGCGACTGGAGATTGCGCGGGCACTCGCCACGCATCCGCGGCTGCTGCTTCTCGACGAGCCGGCCGCGGGCCTGAATCCGCAGGAGACCGGCGATCTCATCGACGTGATCGGGCGCATCCGCGACCGCGGCATCACGATCCTGCTGATCGAGCACCACATGGACCTCGTCATGAAGATCTCCGACCACGTGATCGTGCTCGATCGCGGCGAGAAGATCGCGGAAGGGCCGCCCTCGGAAGTGCAGCGCAACCCTCGGGTGATCCGCGCCTATCTCGGCGACGACGATGCCGCCGAGGACGACCTGCCCCCGGGCATCGCAACGGCGGGTGGCCATGGCTGAGGCTCCGCTGCTTGCCATCGACGGTCTCGAAGTGCGCTATGGCGCGGTCGAGGCGCTCAAGGGCATCTCGCTGGAAGTGCGGACGGGCGAGGTGGTCACGCTCATCGGCGGCAACGGGGCGGGCAAGAGCACGCTGATGAAGGCGGTGTCCGGGCTGGAGCCGGCGAGCCGCGGCACCATCCGGTTCGACGGACAGGACATCACCACGCTGGCCGGACATCGTCGCGTCGCGCTGGGCATCGCACAGTCGCCCGAGGGACGGCAGGTGTTCGCCGACCAGAGTGTGCGTGACAACCTCGTGCTCGGTGCCTATCACCGCCGACTGTCCACCGCGGATCTCGATCGCGACGTCGACCGGCAGTTCGCCCTGTTCCCGAAGCTCGCGGAGCGGCGTGCGCAGATGGCCGGCACGCTGTCCGGCGGCGAGCAGCAGATGCTCGCGATCGCCCGGGCGCTCATGGCGCAGCCGCGGCTGCTGCTGCTCGACGAACCGTCGCTCGGGCTCGCGCCTCTCATCGTGCGGGAGATCTTCGCGGCGATCCGCGCGCTCAAGGCGCAGGGCGTGACCATCCTGCTCGTGGAGCAGATGGCCAATCAGGCGTTGGCGGTGGCGGACCGCGCGTACGTGCTGGAGACCGGTCGCATCACGCTCGCGGGTACCGGCTCCGAACTCAGGCGCAATCCCGAGGTTCGCGCGGCGTATCTCGGCAAGGTATGAACCCATGAGCGACGACACATTCGACTACGTGGTGGTGGGGGCCGGGGCTGCCGGCGCGATCGTCGCTGCGCGGCTCTCGGAGGATCCGGGCACGACGGTGTGCGTGCTGGAATCCGGCCCTGCCGACTGGCACCCCTACCTGCACCTGCCGGCGGGCTTCATCAAGGTGCTGTTCGACCCGGCCTTCACCTGGCCCTTCGCCTCCGAGCCGACGCCCTACACCTCCGGCCGCGCGATCCCGCTGCCGCAGGGCCGCACGCTCGGCGGGTCCACATCGGTCAACGGCCTCGTCTACAACCGGGGTCACGTGGCGGACTTCGACGGCTGGGCGGCGCTCGGCAATCCCGGCTGGAGCTATGCGGATGTGCTGCCGTACTTCCGGCGCACGGAGCGGTGGCTGGGGCCGGACCCGGAGGGCGTGCGCGGGCGCAACGGCCCCGTGACCGTCACCCCCATCGACTGGATTCATCCGATCTGCGAGGCCTTCCTCAACGGTGCGCAGGAACTGGGCATCCCCCGCAACGCGGATTACAACGGGCGCACTCAGGCCGGCGCCGGTTACTTCCAGCGGACGATCCATCGAGGCTGGCGCGTGAACACCGCGAGACCGTACCTCGGTCCGGCGAAGCGCCGGAGCAACGTCAGCATCCGGACGCACGCACAAGCCACGAAGATCGTCTTCGAGGGAAAGCGGGCGGTCGGGGTCGAGTATGCGATCGGGGGCAGCAGAACAGACCGGCGCACAGTGCGGGCGCGACGGGAGTTGGTCATCGCCGCGGGCGCCATCAACACGCCCAAGCTGCTGCAGTTGTCGGGCATCGGTCCGGCGCCGCTGCTGCAGTCGCTGGGTATTCCCGTTCTCCGTGCCGCGCCCGGCGTGGGCGCGAATCTGACCGACCATTTCTCTGTGCGTGTGGTGGCCAGGGCCCGCAATGCCGTGACGATGAACGAGCTTGCGCGCGGCCCTCGGCTGCTGGGGCAGATTGCGCGTTGGCTGCTCAAGCGACCAAGCATCCTCGCGCTCAGCCCGTCCCTCGTGCACTTCTTCTGGCAGTCCCGCGCGGGACTCGCGCGGCCCGACCTCCAGGGGGTGTTCTCGCCGGCGAGCTATCGCGAAGGCTACGTGGGTGTGCTCGATGTGTTCCCCGGCATGACCTGCGGGGTGTGGCAGCACCGGCCCAACAGCACGGGCGTGGTCGAGGTGCGGTCGAAGGATCCGTTCGAGGCGCCGCGCATCCAGCCGAGGTATCTGGAACATCCGGACGACCGTCAGGTGCTGCTGGACGGCGTGCGCCTCGCGCGGAAGCTCCTGCGCACGCAGGCGCTCGCGAAGTACGTCGAGGACGAGGCGATGCCGGGCGTGCAGGTGGAGCGCGACGACGAGGTGTTCGACTTCATCCGTCGCTACGGCGTGTCGTCCTATCACCTGAACGGCACGGCGAGGATGGGCCCGGAAGGCGACCCCGGTGCGGTAGTCGATGCTTCGCTGCGAGTGCACGGCATCGAAGGACTGCGCGTCGTCGATGCGTCGGTGATGCCGCGGATCACGTCGGCCAACACCTGCGCCGCCGCGATGATGATCGGGGAGAAGGCGGCGGATCTCATTCGCACGCCGAGCCAGTAAGCTGGCAGTTCGTTGCCGCAACTTGCCCGGGGACGGCGAGATACAGGCGGCAGGGTACGGGATTGTCGTAGCCCGGACTTCGTCCGGGAGTATCGAAACGGCCTTTCGTGGAGACATACCGTCCCGGGCGGAACCCGGGCTACGGGCGCGGCGTCGCCCGGACTCCGTCCGGGGCGTCCCCGTGATGAGGTCGGGCGTCGCGACGCCCTCCGCATCCGTCCTATGCCGATGCCTCCGCGGCGTCCCGCGGATTCCACCGCCCGTGCCCCGCACCGGGGTGAGGCGGTACAATGCGCCCCCTTGTTACACGGGCCTTCGCCCGGGCAGCGGGCCACCGGGCTCGCGGGCACCGGCCCTCGCTCTCTGGCAATCCGACCCATGACCATCAGCAGCACGCCCGACATCATTGCCGACATCGCCGCCGGACGGATGGTCATCCTCATGGACGAGGAAGACCGCGAGAACGAAGGCGATCTCGTCATGGCCGCCGAGTTCGTCACCCCCGAGGCGATCAATTTCATGGCCCGGCACGGCCGCGGCCTCATCTGCCTCACGCTCACCGAGGCGCGCTGCCGGCAGATCAACCTGCCGCTCATGGTCTCCGCCAATCGCTCCCAGATGGGGACCAACTTCACGGTGTCGATCGAGGCGGCCGAGGGCGTGACGACCGGCATTTCCGCCGCGGACCGCGCGCGCACCGTGCTCGCCGCCGTGCGGCGGGATGCGAAGCCCACCGACATCGTGCAGCCCGGCCACATCTTTCCGCTGATGGCGCAGAACGGTGGCGTGCTCGTGCGGGCCGGCCATACCGAAGCCGGGTGCGACCTCGCGCAGCTCGCCGGTGCGGAGCCGGCTGCGGTGATCTGCGAGATTCTCAAGGACGACGGCTCCATGGCCCGGCTGCCGGACCTGCTGGAGTTCGCGCGGGAGCACGGGCTGCGCATCGGCACCATTGCCGATCTGATCCATCACCGTAGCCGCACCGAATCGCTGGTGGCCCGCGCGGGAGAGAGGGCGATCGCCACCGCGCACGGCCCGTTCCGTGTGCAGGCCTATACCGACAAGACGACCCGCGAAACGCACCTGGCGCTCGTGCGGGGAGATCTCTCCGGGCCGGAACCGGTGCTGGTGCGGGTGCATGAGCCGTTCTCCGCGCTCGATATGCTGGACGTGAACGACACTTCCCATTCGTGGAGCCTGGACGCCGCGATGCGCGCGATTGCGCAGACCGGCCGCGGCGTGATCGTCCTGCTGCACCGGACGGAGGCGGGCCAGGACCTGCTCGGCCGGCTGTTCGCGCCCGACGCCGCCTCGATCAAGCGCAAGCCCGACCTGCGCACCTACGGCATCGGTGCCCAGATCCTGCGAGACCTCGGCGTGGAGCGCATGCGACTCCTCGCCCATCCCCGGCGCATGCCCAGCATGACCGGATTCGATCTCGAGGTGGCAGGGCACCTCGAACCCGATTCTTCCGCCCCCTGACGGAGTACCCCATCGCATGGCCCGCTACGACGACATCGACGAGATCGAACCGGACGACTATGGCACCGACATGACGATCGGCATCGTCGTGAGCCGCTTCAACGCGGAGGTCGGCGATTCGCTCGTCGCTGCCTGTGTGGACGAACTCCTGCGCCTCGGCGTGGAGCGCGACGACATCACCATCGCCAACGTGGCGGGCGCCCTCGAGATTCCGCTCGCGCTGCAGGCGATGGCGCGTACCGGACAGTTCCGCGCGCTCGTGGCGCTCGGGGCGGTGATCCGCGGCGAGACGTACCACTTCGAGATCGTGTCGGAGCAGTCCGCCGCGGGCATCCTGCAGGTGCAGCTGACAAGCGGCATCCCGATCGCCAACGGCGTGCTCACCACCGATACCGACGAACAGGCCGAAGCCCGGATGCACGTGAAGGGCGCAGAAGCGGGTCGCGTGGCGGTCGAGATGGCCAATCTTCTCCAGGCGATCGACGATGAGCGAGACTGAACCGGCGAAGCGCCCGGCCCGGCCGGTGACCCCGCGCAACCGCGCGCGGCGCCTCGCCGTGCAACTGCTCTACGGCTGGCTCGTGAATCCGAAGAGCGCGGAAGCCCTCAAGGCGGAAGCGCGTCTCGACGAGGAGTTCGAGCGGGTCGACGGCGAACTGCTCGACCGCATTCTCGACGGCGTTGCCAGCCGCGCGGAGGAGCTTCGCGGGCTGCTGGCGCCTTGCCTCGACCGTCCGGTAGAAAATCTCTCTCCGGTGGAGCACGTGATCCTTCTGCTCGCGGCCCAGGAACTCACGGGCCACCTGGAGACCCCCTATCGCGTGATCATCAGCGAGGCCATCGAGCTCGCGAAGACCTTCGGGGGGACCGACGGGCACAAGTACGTGAACGGCGTGCTGGACAAGCTCGCGAAACAGGTGCGCGCCGAAGAGCCGAGCCGCCGGCCATAGTCCGGAAAGAGCCCCTTCAGAATCGCGTGGTGAGGCTCACCTCGAAGCTGCGGGGCGCCCCGATCAGCACCTGGTCCGGGTAGAACACATCCACCCATTGCGCGTACGTCCGGTCGGTGAGGTTCCGCACGCGGAACGTGATGCGCGACTTGTGATGGATCCACGCCACGAAGGCGTCGATGGTGTGATACGACGACAGCACGGTGGTGTTCGTGTTGTTGCCCATCCGGTCCGACACGTACCGGAAGCTCGTCCCGACTTCCACCGGCGTCGGCGGCTCGAACTGATAGGTCGCGTAGACATTGACGGCGTGCCTGGGCACGTTGGGCGGCCGTTTGCCATCGTGGATGGTGTCGGGGCTGATGCCTTCGCGGAAGTTGTCGAAACGCGCGTCGATGTAGGCGTAGTTCGCGGAGATCCGGGCGTTTCGCATCGGTCGGAAGGCAACACCGGATTCGATCCCGCGTGAGGACTGCTGGCCGACATTGGCGACTTCGTCGAGTGCGGTCCGGCTGAGCGAGTTCTTGCGCGTGATGTCGAAGTACGCGAGGGTCCATTCGCCCGTGTCCTCCGCGAAGCTCTGCTTCAATCCCAGTTCCCACTGGAAGGAACTCGCGAGCTTGAAGTTCTGGTTGGCCCGCACCAGGAACACGTTCTCCCCCACGGGGTCGTTCCCCGAACTCACCTGACCGTAGACGTTCAGGCGTTCCACGGGCTCGTGCACGATGCCCAGCCGGTAGGTGGAACTGCGGAACGTGTCGTTGAATCCGCCTTGCGGTCCGGTGATCTCCGCGCCCGTGGTCGCGTAGCGATTGCGATCGAGCCCGATGGATTCGGTACGCAACCCTGTGACCACCTTGAGTTTGTCGGTGAGGGAGAGCACGTCCTCGGCGAAAAGTCCGGTGGTGACCATGCGCGTGGTCTGAAGAGCCGAGCCGATCGGACCGAAACGGCCCGCGGTCGGATGGAAGGGATCCACGCTGTCCCCGGCATCGAACCCGCTCGGGCGCCAGAAATCCAGGTAGCTGACGTCCAGACCGCCCAGCACCCGGTTGGGCATGCCGAACAGCGTGTGCTGGTAGGTGCCGTCCAGCCGGTTGCCGACGAGATTCTGGCGGTGCGCGACGAAGAAGCGGTCGCGATCGATCAGCGATGTGCCGGTGTTGAACGTGTAGGTCTCGGCGTTGCGCCATTCCCGCTCGGCGTGGAAGTAGTAGAACTCGTTGCGGAACGTGAGGGCGTCGCTTGCACGGTACTCGGCGCGGAGCTTCGTCCAGTAGCTCTCGCTCGACATGACGTTGTCGGCGACGTTGTAGTTGCGGCCGATGAGGCGGCGATCGAGCGTGCGCCCGTCCGTCGTCGTGACGACCCCCGAGACCGGCTGCCGCGCGAAGGCGCCGGGCACGAGCGGCGTGCCCCAGTAGGGCGAGATGTCGTCGGTCGACACGTCGAAGGAGAACTGCAGCGCGAGTCGGTCCGTGACATCCCAGAGGATGGCGCTCGTCAGCGCATTCATCGTGTAAGGCGTGCGGTCCACCCAGCCATCCGAACTCTGCCGGCTGAAATCCAGACGATAGTGCAGCGTCTCATCCTTGCTGGAACCGCCCTTGCCGATGCCGATGCGCAGCGTGTCGAAGCTGCCGAAGGACAGCAGCGCGTCGGTGGTCCCATTGCCACGCACCGGGCGGCGTGGACGCAGATTGATCGCGCCGGCGACCGCCCCTTCGCCGTAGAGGACCGAGGCCGGTCCGCGCAGGATGTCGACGGACGCGAAATTGAACGGGTCCAGCGGTCGCGACGTCATGCTTGCCGGGCCCACGCGCAGCCCGTCGTAGAGCTGCGTCACCTGGTTGACCGTGAAGCCGCGCATGGAGCACGACACCGGATCGCCCGGAGCGCCGCCGCACTGCACGCCGGGCGTCGACTCCACGGCCTCGATCGCGCTCGCGAACCCGCGTTGGCGGATCGTTTCGGCGCCCACCAGATCGACACTGGCAGGCGTCTCGCGGATTTCCAGGTCCAGGCGACTGCCGGTGGCACTGCGCACGTTGAGGGGGAGGCGGCCCGGGGCGGCGTTCTCGGGAAGCGGCGCGGTGACCACGACGCGGGGCGCCGCGATCGTCGACTGCGCTTGCGGACTGCCGCATACCGGGAGCAGCGCCGACGTGAGCAGGGCCAGCTGCGGCAGGCGTGTGGCGCAGGACATGGTGAGGCTCCAAGGCAGGGCTGTTATGGTCGGACCGCGGCGTGCCCGTCACCGCGAGCGTCGGGCTACATGGATTTCGCGGGTACGCGGGTCCGGCGCAGCATCCAGGTGTACGCGCCAGCGAAGAGCAGGAACAGGGTCACGCCGAGCGCGAAGTACGCGTCGTCGCCCAGTTCGAGGGATTCGTCGAGGTGGGTGGCGACCCCGTAGGCCGCCATGCCGAACGACACGACGACGATGGCCCAGCCGAGTCCGCGCCGGAAGCGGAGCGCCTCCTCGCGCTGCGAGCGCCGCAGCATGGTCGCGAGGAGCCGGCTGTCGAGTGTGTCGGTGATCACCATGCCCGCCGTGAATACGAGGCCCAGCGTGAGGGCCAGCATGGCGCCTCCCTGCGTGGCGGCGACGAAGCCCCAGGCGGCGGCCTGGGTCGCGGTGTCGAACACCAGCGCGAAGATCACGCCGACGAACATCACGAGCAGGGGATGGCTGGATTGCTTGAGGCGTCCGGGCAGGAGCCAGCCCCGCCAGCCGACCGGCGTGTACTCGTGGGAAGCGAGGAGGGACCGTAGATTGAGGAAGCCCACCAGGATCAGCAGCAGGATCGGCAGCCAGCTGCCGTAGCGGGCCATCTCTTCGGGCACGGCCCATTGCTGGCTCGCGACGGCGACGGCCAGCGCGATCGCCGTGACCACGAGCCCGTGCCCCAGGGAGAAGAGCGTTCCCACCCAGGGCGCGGTGCGGGGGCGCTGTTCCATCGCGCGCATCGTGAGCCCGTCGATCACGGCGATGTGATCGGGGTCCATGCCGTGGCGCAGACCGAGCGCGAACATGAGGCCCGCACTCGAGTAGGACAGCAATTCTCCGGCTTCCTGCATCGTCAGTCTCCCCGGCGCCTGGGCGCGCACAACCGTTTCTTTTCCCGGGACATCGCAACTGCCGTTCCAGTCCCGCCACCCACCGACCGGAAACGCGATCCGGGCCCGGACACGCAGAACGGGCAGCGACCCCGGCACACCGGGTCTGCGCCTGTGTTCCCGGGCTCCAGCAGGGCCGAGCCAGCGGTCGGCCACCGTTTCCTGAGGGTAGCTCATGTTGCCACGTTGGCGATCGATGCGGCGGAACGGTCGTTCTCCGAGGCCACGAGGGGACCCCGGAATGCACAGCAGGAGGGATTCGAAGCGGCGATGTTGCCCAATGCGGTGCGCCCGCAAACGGGGCGCCGCGGCGTGGAGCATGGAGATGTCATGCGCCGGGACGGGCCGTCCCGGCGTGCAGGCTTGCAGTGGGGGGCGACGGGGCAGGCCCGTCGCGGGTCAGGCGGCGGCGCTCGCCGCGCTCCCCCGCTGGTCGAGCCACTGCTCGAACCGATCCGCGGGAAGCGGCTTGCTGATGAAGTAGCCCTGGGCCTCGTTGCAGCCGAGCACGCGCAGCATGTCGAGACTGGCGGCGTCCTCCACGCCCTCCGCCACGACTTCGAGGCCGAGGTTATGGCCGAGTTCGATGGTCGAGCGCACCAGGGTCGCGTCGTCGCGGTCGGTGACCATGTGCATCACGAACGCCCGATCGATCTTGAGTTCCTGCACGGGCAGCTTCTTGAGGTAGGCGAGCGACGAATAGCCGGTGCCGAAGTCGTCGATCGACAGGCGCACGCCGAGGGCGTGCAGCTGTTCGAGGGTCTCCAGCGCGCGCGTCGGATCATCCATGAAACCGCTCTCGGTGATCTCGAGGCACAGGAGAGATGCCGGGGTGCCGTGACGCTGCAGCCCGCCGGTGACCAGGTTCACGAGATCGGGCGTCATGAGGTCCCGCGTCGACACGTTCGCGGAGATGGTGATGCTGCGTCCGGCCCGATGCCACTCACCCGCCTGCAGAATGGCGCGCTCCACCACCCACCGCGTGACTTGCCGGATGTATCCGGTGCGTTCGGCGAATGGAATGAACTCCACGGGCGGTACGAATCCGCGCACGGGGTGCTGCCAGCGAACCAGTGCTTCGGCGCGGTGGACGGCGCCGGTGGCGAGATCCAGTTTCGGCTGGAAGTGCAGGTTCAGCTCGTCCCGCTCCACGGCGCGGCGGAGCTCGCCCAGCAGGGAGAGGTGGCCGCGGCGCCCGTCGTCCTGTGCCGGATCGTAGATCGCGTATCCGCTGTTCGCCTGCTTGGCGAGCGACATCGCCATGTCCGCCTGCCGCAGCAGTGTGTCGGCGCCGTCCGAGTGATCCGGAAAACTCGCGACGCCGATGCTTCCACCTACGTCGATGGCCTGATCGTCGATGACGATGGGCGTCTCGAGCGTGGCGACGATACGGCGCATCACGTTCTGCACTCGCTCGCTGTCCCCGGTGGGCAGAAGGATCGCGAACTCATCGCCGCCGAGTCGCGCCACGGTGTCGGACTCGCGAAGCACACCCTGGAGTCGAACGGCGACTTCGCGAAGCACGCGATCGCCGATCGGATGGCCGAGCGTCTCGTTCACTTCCTTGAACCGGTCGAGACCCATCACCATCACCGAGACCGGCGAAGCGGTGCGGCGTGCGGATGAGAGCGCCTGCGTCAGGCGGTCATGGAGCATCGCCCGGTTGGGGAGACCCGTGAGCGCATCCTCGTAGGCGAGACGCAGGATCTGCGACTCGCGCTGCTTGATCCCGTCCAGCATGTGATTGAAGCTCGATGCGAGTTCGCCGATCTCATCACTGCGCTCGACGGCCACGTGTTCGGGATAGTCGCCGTCCTGGATCCGGCGGGCGGTGGTCACGAGCCGGCCGACAGGCCGCGTGACGCTGCGGGCGATCAGCATGCTCCCGGCGATCGACAGCACGATGCTCACCACGGCGAGGACCGCGAGGATGTTGCGAAGCCGGTGGAACGGTTCGAGGCCCTCGAGCAAGGAGCGCTGGAGCACGGCGACGACGCGTCCTTCGCTGCCTTCGCCGAGAACCGGCACGAGGGTCGCATAGTGATCGTCGCCCACGTCGATGAAAGAGAACGTGTCGAGCGTGCTCTGTCGACTGGCGGAGTGGAGCAGCGGCACACGCGCCTGTTCCGGTAGCGTCGAGGCGTGCATCCGCCAGCCGTCACCCGGACGGCGTGACAGGAAGGAAACCTGCAGCGCCGTGACGTCCTGCAAGTCACGCGCCGCACGGTTGTCCAGCTTGAACCCCATGGCTACCCAGGCGATAGGGACGGGCGCGAGCACCGGCACCACCACCACCTGGTGCGGAACGCCGCCGATCAGCGTGATCGCCTGGGCCTTGCCTTTGTCGCGAGCCGCGGCGAGCAGATCCGACACCTGTGGCAGACCGGCGCCGCTGTGACCTTCGTCCAGAGTGTCGGCGAGCGGCATCCCTTCGATATCGGCAAGCAGCACCACGTCAGCCGAGATTCTCGCGCCGTGATTGCGCAGCACGGACTGGATGGTGCCCAGATCGCGGGTCGCCACGGCTTCGCGGAATCCGAAGTCGGCGGCGAGCACGCTGGCGGCATCCGACAGACGGCGGTTGCTCTGATCCACCAGTCGACGGAACAGGCGCTCGCCCGTGGCGAGTTCCTCCCGGACGCGCCGCTCCGCGATGTGCTGTCCGCTCGCGGTCACCAGTGTGAACATCACGCCCTGCATGCAGATGAGCAGGATCACGAAGAAGACGACGATACGGACTTCCAGGCGGGCGAAACGGATCACGGCACGTCCCTACTTTCTGGCGGGAACCGGCGGCGGCACCACCGACAGGCGGAAGGCGAGTTTCGCCGGCGCGGCATCCGTACGAACCTTCTGCTCGGCCATCGCGCTGCTCCACGGATGCCAGACGCGGACCGTGTACTCGCCGGGCGGGGCATCGATGCTGACCGACCCGTCCGCGCCGGTCTTGCCGAACCAGGGCGTATCGGTGACGAAGAGGTAGCCGACCATCCAGTCATGGATGTTGCAGCCGAGCGTGATGACCCCGGGCTTGTCGAACACCACGGGCTTCGAGGGCACGCCGGAGTAGAGCTTCAGTTCGAACGTCTTCGGCGCCGAGAACGAATAGACGTGATGACGGATGTTGTCCTTGTTCGGGAAGCTGACCGCGCCGCCGGCCTGCACCGGGACGACCAGCGGCACGAACTCCTTGTCGACCTGGTCCATCACCACGGACTTCGGGTTTCCTTCCGGAACGGGACTGTTCCCCGTCGGCTTCAGGGTCACGACGGCCTGGGTGACGGGCTTGCCGTCGGCGCCGGTCACCGTCGCCTGGATCTGTGCGCCGGACACGGCTCCCGTCGCGGCCAGGAGCACGGGCGCGAGCAGCCGTGCGACGCGGCGGCCGTTCATCGGGTCACCACATCGCGTTTCATTGGCGCAAGCAGTGCGAGCAATTCGTTCTTCTCGCGGGCACCGATGCCGTGGCGGTCGAGAATCGCACGCAGGCGTTCCACCAGGCCGTAGAAGTCCGCCTCGGTGATCGGCAGACCCGCGTGTGTGGTCTTCATGTCGTCGCCATCGAAGGTGCATGGCCCTCCGGTCACGACGCAGATCTGCTCCGACAGCTTCTGCTTGAGCCGCTTGAAGTTCACCTTGCCGAACAGGTGTGCCGACTTGGGATCGTCCCGGTAGGTCTCGATCAGCTCGTCGACGACCTGCGCGACGGCAGCCTGCCCCCCCAGACGGGCGTGGAGCGACTCGGTCTCCGCACTGCCGATGGAGGGCATGCAGAGCAGGGCTGCGGCGAGGGCGAAGATCGGGCGTCGGGTTCGCGGGGTCGGGAGCATGGATGCCGGGTAGGGAATGACGGGCGACTCTCCGGTATCGGCTCCCGCGCCGTGATCTTGATCGGCGCGGGCGCGATGGCGCGCTCAAGGTCATCCCTGCTCAGGCCGATCACACGAGGATGAACTCTCTTTCGAAACTGTTCCTCAGCGCGTGCCTGGTCTGCGCCGCCAGCGCTGCGCAGGCGGATCGGCCCGGTTCCCGTCTCCTTGCCACCGGTGGGGTGACTCAGGTGGAAGGGGCGGGCGGCGGCGGCCTGACGCCCTGGGCGCTCATCACGGGCTATGGCTCGCGCGACGAAGTGGGCGTCACGGTCTTCTATACCCGCGCCGATCCCACGGACTTCCGCTTCCAGGTCGGCGGGCTTGCCGTCGGCGTTCATGATCGCGTCGAGCTTTCCTACGCGCGTCAGCAACTGGGGCTCGGGACGACCGTACCCGGACAGGCGATCAGCCAGGATATCTACGGACTCAAGGTGAAGGTCCTGGGAGACGCCGTGTTCGATCAGGACCGGTGGCTGCCGCAGGTCGCGCTGGGTCTGCAGCACAAGCGCAACGACGACATGAACGTGCCGACCGCCCTGGGCGCGCGCCATTCGGAAGGCACCGACTTCTATGTGGCGGCAACGAAGCTGTGGCTTGGGGCTGCCTTCGGGCGGAACGTGCTGGCGAATGCCACGCTGCGCGCCACCAAGGCGAACCAGATGGGGCTGCTCGGCTTCGGCGGGGATCGCAACGACGGCTACCGGTGGATGCCGGAGGTGTCGCTCGGCATCTTCCTGACCGACGGTCTTGCCCTGGGTGCGGAGTACCGGCGCAAGCCCGACAACCTGAGCGCGTTCCGCGAGGAGGACTTCAAGGACGTGTTCGTCGCGTGGTTCCCCACGAAGCGACTGTCCCTCACCGCCGCATGGGTGGATTTCGGGCAGATCGCCGACAAGAAGGACCAGCGCGCCTTCTATCTTTCCGCGCAGCTCGCGTTCTGACGCGAACCGGTGCTTACCGATTCTTTTCGGACGGGTCGTCTAGCAGCACGCCCAGCGTGAGCGTGCGAGCCCCGATGAGCTTGTCCTCGCTCGTGACGGCCACCGGGGCGGTCCTGCGGTTCAGGACCGTCTCGATCGGCCGCCGGGGCGGCTTCACGGTGACCGGTATCTCGATCTTCGCGCCGCCCTTTCCCGGATACGGGAAGGCGATGAACAGAGGGGGCGCGCGGTAGTTCTGCAGCGTGGTGTCGCCCCGACATAGCGACGCGGGATCGGGCTTGTAGTCGGTCCCGTTGAACTTCAGGACGATCCGGTCGCAGGCAATCTCCACCGGCAGAAAAGGCATTCCCCGCGACTCCAGCGAGATCGAATCGATGCTGCCATCCGGTCGGTCGATCGTACGGATATGGACTGGTGTGAGGCGCAAGAGCAGAAAGGGCTTCCTATGGTGCAGAACCCGCTCGGCCTTCGCCTGAATGCCGATACGCGCAAGGCGATAGTCCAGGTCGCTGGACTGTAACTCCTTCGCGTGGGAGTTCGCCGCACCTAGCGTGGCGATGGTGGCGAGGAAAATCCTAGCGAGCGGAATAGAGGGAACGAAGCGCTTCACCGGTGCTTTTCGCCAGGCTGGTCAGCGGGCCGCTGTAGGCGGGGAGGAGCTGCACGTGCACGTACGAGGTCGTCGGCACATAGTGCTCGAGCCCCGTGAACGATATGACCACCGAGTCCATCGGCAGGATGACCTCCCCGGAGATAGGCCGCCGGTCGGTTACCGACGATTTCGCCTCCTTGACGAGGTCCTCCGGCAGACGGAAGCGCACGGTGTAGCGATCGGCGCTTTCCGCGACGTCGATCGGGGGCACGGGCATGTAGCCATCGAGCTTGAGGATGGCCTGCCGGGGCCGGAGTTCCAGATCTTCCTTCGAAGTGGGGCTCACGCGCTTGGGCACCGTGAACGACAGGGCATCCGCCGTGGCAGTGCCGGCCTGCACCGAGACACCGTAACCGCTCGAATAGCTCGCCTCGAAGCCGTCGAGGGATTCCGTGCAGGCGGTGAGCGCGGCTGCGGCGACCAGCGTTCCCAGGAGGGCGCGGCGGCGGACAGGCGCGTTCGGGAGGCCTGCGGGACCCTGATCGGGATGGGCTTGCTTCATTCGAATGGATTGTCGTGTCGATCGATGCGGCTTGCGGACCGAGGTTGCCACAAGTCGGTGACGGCATGGCGCGCCAGGACTTGAATCGGTCCCTGTTGCCTCACCCGCCGGACCGCGGGCCGCGAGCGGTTCCGGCAACGCCCGGAGGAACGACGCCGGGCAGGGATGACCCGGGCATTCCCCGGAAAGACGGGTCGCGATCCTGGTGGCATCATTCGTCTGGCGATTCGGAGCCGGCCGCGCCGACCGGTTTGCCGGAATCCTTCCCCGGAATGTCGTCGTCGCGGTCCCGTCCGTACGATGCGACCGGCCGACCTGGAGGTGTGCTGCGATGAAGACAAGAACCGCGACGCAAGTCGCGCGCGCGTCGAACGAGCCTGTTCCCGTCTCCCGGACGGCCCATCGGCAGCCCTCACCGGCCAGCACCGCGCTGGGCGCCTCGCCGCGCATGACCGCGCAGCGGCAGGCGCTACACGCTGCGGTGGGGTCGCTGGCAGGCCCGGCCGCAGCGAGGCCCGCCAGTAGTGCGGCGACGAAGTCCCTTCGTCCCCTGGCGGTCTCCTCGCAAACGGTTCTCCAGGCCTTCTGGAAGGAAACGGCAAAGGGCGTGGAATGGGTCAATGCGCCCAACCCGACGTCGGGCTACGTGGATACCGGACGAACAAGGAGAGGTCAGACGATCTGGAAGTCGACCGCCCTCAAGGAGTCCGAGGACAAGGTGGCCCTCGAGAAGAAGGCGAAGGAAGAGGAAAAGGAGAAGGAGCGGCAGAAGGAACTGGAAAAAGAGAAGGAGAGGAAGAAGTCGCTCCTCGTCGAGAAGCACGTCAAGCGTTCCCGTCCGAAAACGAGTCGCAGTGCCTTCTCCAAGCAGGAGACGGAGCGGCTGGCGACGATCCCGAAGGTGCTGACTCGCGGGGATGACAATCCGACGTCTACGAAGAACAGCCGAGGCCAGGGGAAGGCGCATCTCGTCTCGAAGGGTCTGAAGACTGCCGGCGAGAAGACGCTGACAGCGACGGAGCAGCAGGATCAGCAGTCGCCCAACAAGGGGCAGGGGAACCGCATCTCGTCCACCGCTCCCCTGACGAAAGGGACGGACAGGGCGAACACCTATGGCACGGGCGGCGGCTTCAGCATCAAGGCGAAGAAGCTCGAGCGCGCAAGATTGCGAGGCAAGCCGGACGCCCAGAACGTCCGCGTGCACACAACCGACGAGATCCTGGGCGAACTCGACAAGGGGCCGGAGGAGACGGCGTCGGGAAAGAAGCGCGAGACGCTGAAGGCTTTCGCGAGGAAGGACCGGGAGTTCCACCACAGCGTGGATTTCCACTCGCCGGACGACCAGGAGTTCTATATTCCGAATCGGTTCCTCATCCGGGATGACATGCCGGAGATCCACGACTCGGACTCCGAGTCGGAGTCGGAAGACGAGGCCGAAGATCCCATCTTCGAACCCGCCGTCGATCTGAAGGAGGAGACGGAGGTCGCCGACGAGGAGGTGCAGGACGAAGAGAAGGACACGGCGCTCGACACGGTGTCGGCCACGCCTGCCCTCGTGACGCCCGTGAGCGGCGGCGCCAGGAAAAAGAAAAGGAACAGGAACAGGAACAGGAACAAGAAGAAGGGCACGAACGGAAGCAGGAAGTAAGGAGTCTCCGACCGGCGAGACGGTAGCGTCGGTGAGCCAGCCCGCTCGCCCTCGGTCCTCGCGACTACAATCGGCTCATGCCCTCGGAATTCACGCTGATCCGCCGTCATTTCACGCCCGGCACGCGGCACACCGCGCTCGCAGGCGGGGACGACTGCGCGCTCATTGCGCCGCGCGCCGGCCGCGAACTCGCCATCACGACGGACATGCTCGCGGAGGGCACGCACTTTCTGCCGGGCGCCGATCCCGAGGCGCTTGGGCACAAGACGCTCGCCGTGAATCTGTCGGACCTCGCTGCGATGGGCGCGGAGCCGCGCTGGGCCTTCCTGGCGCTCGCGCTGCCGGATGCGGACGAATCCTGGGTGGCAGCCTTTGCGCGCGGATTCCTCTCGCTCGCCGGACGGTTCGATGTGGATCTCGCCGGCGGCGACACGACGCGCGGACCGCGCAACCTGTGTGTCACGGCCATCGGTGAAGTAGCGCCAGGGCGTGCCTTGCGCCGAAGCGCGGCGCGACTGGGGGATGACATCTATCTGAGCGGATGCACGGGCGAGGCAGCCTACGGTCTTGTCACGTACCGCCGGCGCGTGGAAGCGGTGGAAGCGGACGTCGCGCGCTGCCGGTACCGTCTCGATCGCCCCATGCCTCGGGTCGCGCTCGGTCTTGCACTGGCTGGCATCGCACACGCGGCGATCGACGTGTCGGATGGACTCGTCGCGGATCTCGCGCACATCTGCGAAGAGTCGGGGCTCGGCGCCATCGTGCAGTGGTCGCGTGTTCCGCAGTCGTCGGCGCTCGCGACCTGCAGTCCCGAGGACCGGCGCCGCTTCGTCCTCTCCGGCGGGGACGACTACGAACTCGTGTTCACCGCATCGGTGGCGGCGCGACGGGAGGTCGCCGCCCGCGCGGCCGAAGCGGAAACGCCCGTCACGCGAATCGGCACGATGGTGGCCGGTGAATGTGTCACGGTACTGGACTCGTCGGGCAGCGAGATGACGCTCGAGCAGGCGGGCTATGACCACTTCCGCTAGCGGCATCCCCATCCGACCGACGGGCCGGTTCGTGCTGTCGCATCCGGCACACTTCATCGCGTTCGGCTTCGGCTCGGGACTCATGCGACCGGCGCCGGGAACCGCGGGCACTCTCGCGGCGCTGCCGATCTACTGGGCGCTTGCGCCGCGGCTCACCGATCTCCAATTTCTCGGTGTCATCGTCGCGTTGTTCGTGATCGGCATCTGGGCCTGCGGACGCACAGGCCGCGCGCTCGGCGTGCCCGACCATGGCGGCATGGTCATCGACGAGATCGTGGCCTATCTGCTGGTGCTCTTCATGATCCCGAGGGAGTTTCTGTGGCAGGCCGCAGGTTTCGTACTGTTTCGCGCCTTCGACATCGTGAAGCCGACGCCGATCCGGCACTTCGATCGGACCGTGAAAGGCGGATTCGGCGTGATGCTGGACGACCTGCTCGCGGCGTTCTACACGCTGCTCGTGCTCGCCGTTTGGCGACGCGCCATTACGGGAGGACTCATCTGAATGGACCAGGCACTTGAGGCGCTGTCGCGCCGAGTCGGGGAGGCATTGCTCGAAACGCGTGACGTGCTGGTGACAGCAGAATCGTGCACCGGCGGTTGGATTGGCGCAGTGGTCACCATGGTGTCGGGCAGTTCACGCTGGTACGACCGTGGTTTCATCACCTACAGCAACGCCGCGAAGGAGGCGGTGCTGGGCGTGCCGGCGGAGACGCTGGTCCGGCACGGGGCGGTGTCCGAGCCGACGGTCATCGCCATGGTCGATGGTTCGCTGCGGGCCAGTGGTGCTTCGCTTGCCGTGGCGGTCAGCGGTGTGGCGGGCCCTACGGGCGGGTCGGCGGAGAAACCGGTCGGGACGGTGTGTATCGCATGGGGCAGAGACGACGGCACCAGATTGAGCGTGACGCTGCATTTCCCGGGAGACCGGGAGGCCGTGCGCCGGGCCACGGTAGTGCGTGCTCTGGAAGGGGTAGTGGATCTCGCCGGGGAAGCGCGAACCGCTTGACGGGTCAGCGCCCGGATTCGCCCGGCCCGTGACCGCTGAAGCACCGGCCGCAGGCGCTCAGACGATCCCATTTCTGGTGCAGGCGCTGGTCGTAGAACTCTCGGCGGGACATCGGATGCACCTCGGCGCGGGAGAGGTAGCGATCGTAGGCGTCATCACCAGAAATCGTGCGGACGCTTCGCCACACCCGATCGGACAACCACCATGCAAGATCGAACACGATACGGAGCACGGCGCCTCCGGCGGCAGACTACTCGATGAAGTAACGCAACTCCTCGGCGGCCTCTGACGACGGAGGGTCTCCGAAGAAGATGCTGCCCTTGCCCTTCAGCATGGTCTCTTCGCGATTCAGCCGGACTTCCTCGCCGCCTTCCGGACGGACGAAGGTGCCGTTGGTCGAGCTGTCCTTCACGAAGAACTTGCCCTTGCGTGCCTCGATCCTCGCATGATTGCGGGACGCGCGGCGAGTGGTGAGCACGATCTGGTTCATGGCATCCCGGCCGATCGTGATGGCGCCGGATTCGAGCCGCCAGCGGTAGGTGCCGAACTTGAGTTCGAGGGCGGCGATCGGTGCCGGGCCGCGCTGTGACAATGTGCTGCCCACCAACGTCAGGTCGGCGCCCATGTCCCAGACCACTTCATGGAGGCGGATTTCGGCGTTGCGGCCGCGCAGCGAGGCGTGCCCGAGGGCCCGGATCCCGTACTTGAGATAGGCCGGGAGGGTCGTGCAGGCGGCATCGCCCACCAGGATCTGTCCGGCGCTGGCCAGCGCCACGATCCGAGCGGCGACGTTGACCGTGTCGCCGAAGGCATCGCCATCACGCCGCAGCACAGAGCCGCTGTGAAAGCCGATCCTCAATGCCATGGGAATGTCATTGACCGGCGGCAAGGCCCGCACGGCGGCCTGCATGGCGCAGGCGGCGAGCAGGGCGGTGCCACTGTCGGGGAACACACACATGATTTCATCGCCGATGGTCTTCACCACCTCGCCCTGGTAGGTCTCGGCGGCGTCACGCGCGGCCGTGAGGCACGCGCCGACCCGCCGGAGCGCTTCCGTGTCACCGAACTGCTCGTACATGCGCGTGCTGCCCGCCACATCGGCGAACAATACGGTACGTTCCTCGGTGGCGGCGGCGTCTGGCGCGTCAGGGACTTCGGGGGCTTCTGCGGATTCGGCGGCGTTAGGCATTCTGATTGCGGATTGCGAGCACAGCCTGGTTTCGCAAAGTCTTAAGCAAGGACAGTTCCTCCGGTCCGAAGGACAGGCTCCCCGCGACCTCGCTGTCCCCATAGAGTAATGCCACCGGCTTTTTGTTCAACACGATCGGGAACAGGGCGAGCGATTTTCCCGGGATGGCCTTGCGATACCACTCTGGGATGTGGGCGCGCATCTTCGGGGTGTCCACATCCTCGATGTAGATGTCCGCGCCGGTCGACAGGGACACGTGGAAGATGTCCTTGCTGGGCGTGAGCGGCACGCCGAAGCCCTTCTTCAGGATCTGATCGGCGTCCTTGCCCAGCCCGATCCGGGTCTTGAGCGTGTTCGAGGCGGGGTCGCGGATCAGCAACAGTACGCGCGCGAACCCGACGCCCCGGAACATGGTCTCCGCCACGATCCGCAGCAGGTCGTTCAACTGGTACTTGCCGACCAGCGCATTGGTGATGTCCTGGATCCCGGCGGTGAGGATGGCCTTGCGCTTGGCGATCTCGCGCGCCACCGGGTCCCCGCCCGCGCTCTCGGTGGGGTCGCGTTCCAGCAGGACGGTGGAAGCGATGGTCTGAGCCACCTCGTCCACGGCCTGGGCCTCGCTGAACTGCTGCGACCACGCGACCGCACGTTCGAAGAACGGGCTCGTGGCGATCTTGAGATCCAGGGCGGCGGCGTCGCGACCGATGTCGGCAACGGCCTTCGTCACTGCGGCGATGTAGTGGCTCTGGTCGAGGTGGGTGAGCGGCTGGTATTCCTTCTCCAGGGCGATGAGCTTCGAGGCCCGGTTCGCGTCCGGCGTGTAACGGATGATGTCCGTCAGCGCGGCGGCCGCGCCGGCGAGCAGCCGGAGCTGATCGATTTCGCCGTGCTCCGCCTGGAGGTCGATCGGCGACAGGGCCTTCATGCTCGCCAGCACCGGCTCCGGGAAATGCCAGCTCTTCGCGACGCCGATGCCCAGAGCGTCCAGCGGCATGCCCAGCACCTGGGTGGCCGCTTCGTTCTCGGACGAGCCGGCGCGCTCCATCTTCTGGATCTCCACGAACTCCTCGTGGAAGTAGAAGGCGCTCAGCACGCGGCCCAGCTTGTTGAACATCGCGCAGATGAACGCTTCCTCTCCGTCGCGCAGCCCCATCGGGGAGGCGAGCGAGCGGCCCAGGACTGCCGTGAAGTAGGTGGCGATGATCTCGTCGCGGAGCGTGTTCGCCTGCGCCTTGTTCTGCAGATGATCGAACAGCATCAGGCTGATGGCGATCGAGCGGACCTGGTCGAAGCCCAGCACCATGATCGCCCGCGACACGGTCGAGATGCCGCGCCCGAACTGGCCGTAGTGGGCCGAGTTCACCAGCTTCAGCAGTTTGTTGGTGAGGGCGAAGTCCTTGAGGATCGTGGAGGACAGCGCGTTCACGCCGTCCTTGTCGGAGTTGGCAGCCTTCGACACGGTGCTGATCGTGGAGGACAGCGCCGGAAAGTCGCTCTTCACCCGCATCCGGCGAAGCAGGAATTCCAGGGTGCCGGTCGAGTTCTCCTGCTTCTCGATCGCCGTCGGGGCCGGCTTCAGGAAGGACTCGAGCGCGTCGCACAGGGCGGTCGCCGATTCGAACCGGTCATCCGGGTTCTTGGCGAGCGCGCGCATCACCATGCCGCTCAGGCGCTCATCCACGCCGTCGGCCTTGGCGGAGGGCGGATCGAAGGGGACGTTCGATACCTTGTGCAGGATCTCCCACACCGTCCGTCCGGTGACCGCGGGGCCGCCGGTCAGCATCTCGTAGAGCACCATCCCCATGGAGAACACGTCGGAACGGGGCGAGAAGGCCCGGCTCTGGATGTATTCAGGCGCCGTGTAGGCAGGGGTGCCGTGAAAGCCTTCGTCCGCCGCATCCCGGGTGGACACGAGGGCGGCGATGCCGAAGTCCATGATCCGGGGGATGCCGTCCTCGGTCATCATGACATTGCCGGGCTTGAGATCACGATGGACCACACCCTTCTGATGGGCGAAGGCGATGCCCTTCAGCATGTTGACCGCGATCTCGCAGGCTTCGATGGCGCCCAGACGACCGCGGGTCTTGATCATGGAGGCCAGCGTCTCGCCCGGGACGAACTCGAACACTAGGTAGGGCTGATCGTGGTCCCGGCCGGCGTCGAACAGCGTCACGATGTTCGGGTGCACGAGGCGGCTCATCATGACCGCCTCGTCGAGCAGGGTCTTTACGGCGGCCGGATTGTCCGCGCCGTCGACTTCGATCGTCTTGATCGCGACGTCGCGCTGGAGGTCGGGGTCGTGCGCAAGCCACACGGAGCCCTGGGTGCCGCGGCCGAGAGCGCGGACCACCTCGAAGCGGCCGATGCGCCGGACCGTCTGGGGAAGGGAAGCCATGGGCGCTACAACGGCATTCCGTGCCGTTTCTTTATGCCGGCACGCGCTTTCGAGGTGCTGCCCGGGATTCTGTAGGTCATTGAAAGATTTCGAGAACATGACCTGTTTGACGCCGAGGCCTTGTGCCATAATCCGGGCTTCCTTCACCGCCCGATGCGAGATGCAGACCCATGGATGACAACAAATCGAAGGCCCTGGCCGCAGCCCTGTCCCAGATCGAAAAGCAGTTCGGCAAGGGCTCGATCATGCGGCTCGGCGAGAACGACAGAAGCCAGGACATCCAGGTGGTCTCGACCGGCTCCCTGGGGCTGGATCTGGCGCTCGGCGTCGGCGGCCTGCCGCGCGGGCGCATCGTCGAGGTCTACGGGCCGGAATCCTCTGGCAAGACCACCCTCACCCTGCAGGTGATCGCCGAGGCCCAGAAGGTAGGCGGTACGGCGGCGTTCATCGATGCCGAGCACGCGCTCGACCCCCAGTACGCCCGCAAGCTCGGCGTCCAAGTCGAGGACCTCCTGATCTCCCAGCCGGACAACGGCGAGCAGGCCCTCGAGATCGCGGACATGCTGGTTCGCTCCGGCTCGGTCGACATCGTTGTGATCGACTCCGTCGCGGCGCTCACCCCCCGGGCGGAAATCGAGGGCGAGATGGGCGACCAGCTCCCCGGTCTCCAGGCCCGCCTCATGAGCCAGGCGCTGCGCAAGCTCACGGCCAACATCAAGCGATCGAACACGCTGGTCATCTTCATCAACCAGATCCGCATGAAGATCGGGGTGATGTTCGGCAACCCGGAAACCACGACCGGCGGCAATGCGCTCAAGTTCTACGCCTCGATCCGGATCGACATCCGCCGCACCGGTTCCATCAAGAAGGGGGAAGAGGTGATCGGCAGCGAGACCCGCTGCAAGGTCGTCAAGAACAAGGTGGCGCCGCCGTTTCGCCAGGCCGAGTTCGACATCCTCTACGGCGAAGGCATCTCCCGCGAGGGCGAGATCATCGAGATGGGCGTGACCGGCGGACTCATCGACAAGTCGGGCGCGTGGTACGCCTACAAGGGCGACAAGATTGGCCAGGGCAAGGACAACGCGCGCGAATATCTCAAGGAACATCCGGACGTCGCCGCCGAGATCGAGAACCGCATCCGCGAGGCGGTCGGCATCGCGCCTCTCGCCCCGGTGGAAGAGGATTGACGAGACCGGCCCGCACCCTCTCCAACCGGGCGCTCGCCTTGCTGGCGCGACGCGAACACACCCGGGCGGAGCTGGCGCGCAAGCTCGCCCCGCACGTCCAGCCTGACGATGATGTGGACGCCCTGCTGGACCGCCTGGAGAGCACGGGCCTGTTGTCCGACCGCCGCTACGCCGAGCAGATGGCCCATCGTTCGATGGGCCGGCACGGCTCCCTGCGGCTGGAGCAGAAGCTCAAGATGAGTGGCGTGACCGAGGAGGATCTCGCTCCCGCACTCGACCAGGCCCGGGTGCTGGAGCCCGCCGCGGCGCGCACAGTGCTTCGCCGGCGTTTCGGCACGCCCCCCGCGTCCCGCGAGGAGTGGGCGGCGCAGGCCCGTTACCTCCACAATCGCGGGTTCCGGCCCGACGTCATCCATCAGGTGCTGCGTTCCGCCGCCGACGAAGATTCGCCGGCCTGAAGGCAGTCCCACCCGTTTCGATTCCGAGAGTGAAGTCATGAAAAGCAGCGAAATCCGTCACCGTTTCCTCGAGTACTTCCGCCGCAACGGCCACACCATCGTGTCCTCGTCGCCGCTGGTGCCGGGCAACGACCCCACCTTGCTGTTCACGAACGCAGGGATGGTCCAGTTCAAGGATGTGTTCCTCGGGCAGGACCAGCGGCCCTACCGCCGGGCGACCACTTCGCAGCGCTGCGTACGGGCGGGCGGCAAGCACAACGACCTCGAGAACGTGGGCTACACCGCGCGCCATCACACCTTCTTCGAGATGCTCGGCAACTTCAGCTTCGGCGACTACTTCAAGCGCGAGGCCATCGAGTTCGGCTGGGGCTTCCTCACGAAGGAACTGAAGATTCCGGAAAACCGGCTCTGGGTCACGGTCCATTCCGACGACGCCGGCGCGGAGAAGATCTGGCTGGAGGACATCGGCGTGCCGCGTGAGCGCCTCGCCCGCATCCCCACGAACGACAACTTCTGGCAGATGGGCGACACCGGCCCCTGCGGATACTGCACGGAGATCTTCTTCGACCACGGGCCGGGTGTCGCGGGCGGGCCGCCCGGTTCGCCGGATGCCGACGGCGACCGCTACATCGAGATCTGGAACCTCGTGTTCATGGAGTTCAACCGCGACGACAAGGGCGTGCTGCATCCGCTGCCGAAGCCGTCCGTGGACACCGGCATGGGGCTGGAGCGCATCAGCGCGGTCATGCAGGGTGTGCACTCCAACTACGACATCGATCTCTTCCAGGACCTCATCGCTGCCGCCGCCCGCGCGACGCGCGTGCAGGACATGGAGAACAACTCGCTCAAGGTGATCGCCGATCACATCCGTGCCTGCAGCTTCCTCATCGTCGACGGTGTCATCCCGGGCAACGAAGGTCGGGGCTATGTGCTGCGCCGGATCATCCGCCGGGCGATCCGGCACGGCTACAAGCTGGGTCAGAAGCAGCCCTTCTTCCACACGCTCGTGGCAGAGCTCGCGCGCGTGATGGGCGAGGCCTATCCGGAATTGCCCGCGGCTCAGGCGAAGGTGGAGCAGGTGCTGCGACAGGAGGAGGAGCGCTTCGCCGAGACCCTCGAACACGGCATGGCCGTGCTCGAGTCCGCCATGCAGAAGGAAGACCGGATGCTCGACGGCTCCACCGTCTTCAAGCTCTACGACACCTACGGCTTCCCGCTGGATCTCACCGCCGACGTGGCGCGGGAGCGCGGTTTCACCGTCGACTTCGCCGGCTTCGAGGCCGAGATGGAACAGCAGCGTTCCCGTGCGCGGGCGGCGTCGCGTTTCCAGATGCAGTCGGCCGTGGAGTACGCCGGCCAGGCCACCGAGTTTCACGGGTACGACACGCTGAAACTCGACGCGCAGGTGCTCGCGCTCTACAAGGAAGGCACGGCGGTGGATGCTGTGGAAGCCGGCGACGAGGCCGTCGTGGTGCTCGACCGTACGCCGTTCTACGCCGAGTCCGGCGGTCAGGTGGGTGACAGCGGCGAACTGTCCTCGGGCGCGGCGCAGTTCGTCGTGCGCGACACGCTGAAGATCCAGGCCACGGTATTCGGCCACCATGGCCGCGTCGAGACTGGCCGGCTCGCCGTGGGCGACCGCGTCGACGCCCGCGTGGACACCGTCCAGCGCGAGCGCGCGGCGTTCAACCATTCCGCAACGCACCTGATGCACGCTGCCTTGCGTGATGTGCTCGGCATTCACGTGGCGCAGAAGGGTTCACTGGTCGACGCGCAGCGCACGCGCTTCGACTTCAGCCATACCCAGCCCGTGACGCCCGACGAGATCCGTCGCATCGAGGCCATCGTCAACCGCGAGATCCGCCGCAACGTGCCGGTCGAGGCGCGCCTCATGAAGTACGACGAGGCCATCAAGGCCGGGGCCATGGCGCTCTTCGGCGAGAAGTATGGCGACGAGGTCCGCGTCATCGGCATGGGCGGGTTCTCCACCGAATTGTGCGGCGGCACGCACGTGAAGCGCAGCGGGGATATCGGCTACTTCAAGATCGTGTCGGAGTCCGGTGTTGCCGCGGGCATCCGTCGCATCGAGGCCGTCACCGCCGATGGTGCCGTGGCGTTCGCGCAGGAGCAGGAGCAGCAGATCGGCGAGATCGCCGCGATGCTCAAGGCGCCGGCCCATGAAGTCACCGCCAAGATCGCGCAGATCGTCGACAGCGTGAAGGCGCTGGAGAAGGAACTGGGCCGCATGAAGGCGAAGCTCGCGTCTGCGCAGGGCGACGATCTTGGCGCATCGGCACTCGATGTGAAGGGTGTGAAGGTCGTCGCGGCGAGGCTCGAAGGCGCGGATGCCAAGGCGTTGCGCGAGACGGTCGACAAGCTCAAGGACAAGCTCAAGTCCGCGGTGATCGTGCTGGGCAGTGTGGAGGGTGCTGACAAGGTGTCCATCATCGCTGGCGTCACGGCGGATCTCACGGCGCGCGTGAAGGCCGGCGAGATCGTCGCCACGATCGCGGCGCAGGTGGGTGGCAAGGGTGGCGGACGTCCTGACATGGCGCAGGGCGGCGGCACGCAGCCGGCGCAACTCGACGGCGCGCTCGGGTCGGTCGCCGGCTGGGTCGAGCAACGGCTCTGATCCGGCGCATTTGATTCCGTCTTATTCGCGAAGGGAGAAGGCTATGAAAATGAAAAGAATCGTCCGACTGGCTGCATCGCTGGCGCTGCTCGTGCCGGTGGCGGCGTTTGCCCAGGCCAAGGAGCTCACGACCACGCAGGTCATCCGCATCAAGGCGACGCCCGACAAGGTCTGGGCCTACGTCGGGGATTTCGGCGGCATCTCGCGCTGGTTTCCGCCGGCGGTCGAGAGCAAGCTGGTCCTGCGCGATCGCAACGAGCTGGGCGCGATCCGACAGCTCGTCCGCCGCAATGGCACCCGCGTGACGGAGAAGCTCGTCGAGTACGACCCGTACAACCTGCGGCTCACCTACACCTACGTGGACGGACACGTCATGGCGAGCGACTATTTCTCTACCGTGAGCCTGAAGGATCTCGGCAACGGCGAGACGGAAGTGACCTGGGGCGGGCGATTCACGCGCCTTGCCTACTGGCAGGAGCCGCCGCCCGAAGGGCAGGACGATGCCTCCGTGATCGCCTTCTTTACCGGGGCATACAAGGCCGGGCTGGAGACGCTCAAGAAGGTCGCTGAGGAACAGTAGTCCCGGTGCAGTGACGAGGTCGGGGTCTCCCCCGGTGCTCAGTGCGACGTCGATTTGCCAGTGTCGCCGGAGCGGCAGCGCATGGCCCCATGCGCTGCCGCTCACACCCTTCGGAAGGGCAACCGGGGCGCCGTGCCGGTTGCCGTCTCCGGGCATCAGGCCTTGCCGGCCGCGGTGCACTCCGCAATGAACTGCTTGCGCTCTTCGCCCTTCAGCGACTTCGTCTTCGCTTCGGCCGAGCATGTCTTGGCTTTCTCCCGCGCGGCGAGTCGTTCCTGCTTCTCTTCCGGCGTGACGGCGAGGCATTGGCTCATGAACGCGCGACGCTCATCGCCCTTCAGCGACTTGGATTTCGCTTCGGCGTTGCAGGTGCGCATCTTCTCCTGCTGGGTGGCCGCGAAAGCGCTGCCGGACGCGAGGAAGGCGAGGAGGGCGGTGACGATGACGGATTTCATTTCTGGATCTCCTTGAGGATCGTTGATCGGTTGTCGTCGCCTCGGGTGTCGAGACGACGGAACGGATGCTAGGGATCCGGGAGGTCCGCTGCAGATTTGCGTCGCGCTTCGCAGTCCGCGAGCCCGCGCGTTTCGCGATGTGCTACGGAACGGGGGTCAGGCCGCGTGAGCGTCGCCGATGCCGTTGGCCCATTCGATGGCGCCGACGTAGGCGCTGTTGATCTTCGTGGCGTCGAGACCCGGCAGGCGCTCGAGTTGCGCGTCGATGGCGCTGATGTCCGTCTGTTCCACCATCTCGGTGAGACGCAGCAGTTCGCCGAGTTCCCCGCTCCGATGGGTCAGGGCTTCCGCGACGGCCGGTCGTACGGGAAGCGACTCGAGGATCTGCTCCATCGGCAGGCCAAGCAGCGCGGTCATGAGCGACATGATGCCGGCGAGGAAGGCCTCATCACCCCGCGGGCCGCTGCTGCCTGTCTGCTGCGCGCAGAGCAGTTCCATGAGCTTGCCGCGGGTGGCTGCCAGTACGAGCAGCGGGCTCGGAAAGCGCGCGCCCGGGTCTGCCGCCACGGTGAACATGAGCAGCTGCAGCCAGCGCTGCAGTTGCGCCCGCCCCAGCATCGCGATGGCCTCGCGCATGGACGTAATGCGCCGGCTCGTTCCGACCGAGACGGAATTGACCAGACGCAGCAGATTGAGCGAGAGATCCGGGTTCTGCTTGAGCACCGTCTCGATCTCGTCGGTCTCGGCATCCGAGAGCACCAGACCCAGCAGCCGCATGATCGACGTCTCGGCGTGGGACAGGCGCTTGCGGGTGATCACCGAGGGACGTGCGAAGTAGTAGCCCTGAAAAAGCTCGTAGCCGAGCGCGATGCAGCGCTCGACCTGCTCCTTGGTGTCCACTTTCTCAGCGAGCAGGCGCACGGGCCAGCGGCGCAGCCGCGTCGTGATGTTCTCGAGCGCCGACTCCTCGATGCCCTGCACGTCCACCTTCACCACATCCACCAGTTCGAGCACTTCCGCGTACTGCTCCTCGTTGCCGAGGTAGTCGTCGAGGGCGAGCCGGAAACCCATCTGTCGCAGTTCGCGCAGCCGCGTGATCAGCGTGTCGTTCACCTCGACGTGCTCGAGGAGTTCCAGCACCACGCGCTCCTTCGGCAGCAGTTCGATCACGTCGCTCAACAACAGCCCGGCCGACAGATTGATGTAACCGGTGTAGTGGCCGAGCACTGTCTCGACACCCAGTTCGCTGAACGCATGATTGATGACGGTGGCGGTGGCGACCAGATCGTCCTGGATCTCGGCGCCATTCACGCGGCTGGACCGGAACAGCAACTCGAAGGCGACGAGGTTCTCGCGGCGGTCGAGGATGGGCTGGCGGCCCAGGTAGAGGTCGGAAGAGGAACGGCTCACGAATGTCCGGCGTCAGTAGGGGAGCTTGGCCTCGGGGGCAACGGCGAGAATCTCGCGACGGAACGCTTCCTGGATGCGGGTCAGCGCCTGGGCGTTGTCCCCCTCGAAGCGAAGCACGATCACGGGCGTGGTGTTCGAGGAGCGCGCTAGGCCGAAGCCGTCCGCGAACTCCGCGCGCACACCGTCGATGGTCACGACGGAGGTGGCGCCTTCGAACTTCGCGTTCTTCTGCAGTTTCTCGATCACCGCGTAGTTCTCACCTTCGCGCAGCTTGATCTGGAGTTCCGGCGTGTTCACGGAGTCGGGCAGGGACTCGAGCGGCTGGCTCACATCGGCGTGACGCGACAGGATCTCCAGCATCCGGGCGCCGGCGTAGAGGCCGTCGTCGAAACCGTACCAGCGCTCCTTGAAGAAGATGTGACCGCTCATCTCGCCGGCGAGCGGCGCGCCGGTCTCGCGGAGCTTGGCCTTCACCAGCGAGTGCCCGGTCTTCCACATGAGCGGTCTGCCGCCCCGTTCGGTGATCCACGGGAACAGCTGACGGGTGCACTTCACGTCGAAGATGATCTCGGCCCCCGGGTTGCGCTTGAGCACGTCTTCCGCGAAGAGCATCAGTTGCCGGTCCGGATAGATGATCCGGCCGCTCTTGGTGACCACGCCCAGACGGTCGCCGTCGCCGTCGAAGGCGAAGCCGATCTCGCCGGTGGTGCGCAGCGTGTGGATGAGGTCCTCGAGGTTCTCGGGCTGGGATGGGTCCGGATGGTGGTTGGGGAAGTTGCCGTCCACCTCGCAGAACATCTCGGTAACCCGGCAGCCCATGGCGCGATAGAGGTCGGGCGCGAAGGCGCCGGCCACGCCGTTGCCGCAGTCCACCACCAGGTCGATGGGGCGCGAGAGCTTGACATCCCCCACCACGCGATCGAGGTAGTCCTTGCGGACGTCCGCCGTGCCGTAGCTGCCGGAGCCGCTGGCGAACTCGCCCTTTTCGATGCGGACCCGCAATGCCTGGATGGCGGCGCCGGCGATCGCCTGATCCGCCATCACCATCTTCAGTCCGTTGTATTCGGGCGGGTTGTGGCTGCCCGTGACCATGATGCCCGAGCGAGTACCGAGGTGGTGCGCGGCGAAATACAGGATGGGGGTGGTGACCTGGCCCACGTCGATCACGTCGCAGCCCGCGGCGCGCAGACCGTTGGCAAGGGCTTCGGCGAGTTTCGGGCCCGACAGCCGGCCGTCGCGGCCGATCGCTACGCGGGGCGTGCCGTTGGCGAGCGCTTCGGTGCCGAAGGCCCTGCCGATCAGTTCGGCGGCTTCGGTCGTCAGGGTGCGATCGACGATTCCCCGAATGTCATAGGCCTTGAAGATCTCCGGTGCGATGTTGGGCATGGCTCTGTTCGGTGATGAATGAAACCCTGATTGTCTCACCCGCGACAAGGGCACAACCAGGCGATTGCAGTGCGCGCACGAAGCTGCGTGCCCCCGAATTCCCCGGGCATTCCGATTTTCGGCAGAAGGGCGCTGGAACTGAAGGTTGGTTCGGAGTCCCCGAAACGATTCGCCCCTCGGCGCCTGCCGATCCCGCGCTGGGCGAGGGGGTACGACGCCGTCGGATCAGCACGATCCGCTCATGGCACCGGTCGCGCCGGCTCTTCCGAAGGCAGCGTCTGACCAAAGAATTCGAGCAGGCGTCCGGGAAGCCACTGGAGATGGCCCGGGAACGGACCGGACACGAATCCCACGTGGCCGCCGTGCGGAGGCTGCTCCAGGGTCACGTGCTTCGAAACTTCCCCGCCATGCGGCAGATGGCGGGCGGGGAGGAAAGGGTCGTTACGGGCGTTGAGCACCAGGGTGGGAACACGGATGCCGGGGAGGTCGGGCTTGCTGCTCGCGCGTCGCCAGTAGTCGGCCACCCCTTCGAACCCGTGAGCCGGCGCCGTGTAGGCGTCGTCGAAGGTGTCGAAGTCGCGGGCGCCGGCGATCCGACGGGTGTCGAAACGACCGGGGAAGTCCTGCGTCTTGCGCAGAGTCTTGGGCACGAGCGTGCGCAGGAACTCCCGCGTGTAGAGGCGATTGAAGCCCGAGCGCAGCGCGGCGCCCGCTGCCGTCAGATCGAGCGGGGCAGAGATCGCGGCGGCGGCATGCACGAGGCCTGTGCAGCGTTCGCCATGCATGCCAAGCCATTTCAGCAGGGCATTGCCGCCGAGCGAGACGCCTGCGACCGCGATGGGGCGGCCGAGTGCGTGCAGACGGGTGAGAATCCAGTCGATCTCGGCAGCGTCGCCCGAGTGGTAGGCGCGGGGCAGACGGTTAGGGCTGCCCCCGCAGCCCCGGAAGTGCGGGACGACACCGGCCCAGCCCTGAGTCGCCGCCGCCCGCATCAGCGCGGCGGCGTAGGGACTGCGCGAGTTGCCCTCCAGCCCGTGAAACAGCACGACGAGCGGTCTGCCGGACGGTGCGTCGACCCAGTCGAGTTCGATGAAGTCGCCGTCGGGGGTGTCCCAGCGTTCGCGGCGATACGCGGGAGGGCGCCCGCGAAGTGCGAGGGCGGGGTAGATCGTCTGCAGGTGCCGGCCCGGCAGCCACCACGGTGCGCGATAGGCGAAAGACCCCGCGGTGCCGGAGGCGGGCGCGCGTGCCATCGGGGATCGGGGCGTCAGTGAAGCGTCGGCTTCACGTCGTCTTCGGATTCCTCGGGCTCGCCGGACGCATTGGACGCGTGGTGCAGCCAGATGCGCCAGCCGTCGTCGGTGAGCACGTAGATGTTCGTGGCGGCGACGATCGCGCGGAGTTCCTGCTGACCGCTCACTTCGATCTCCTCCTGCACGCAGTGCACGGCGATGTTCTCGTCCGTGAGCGTGCGGCGCTCCACCAGGTGGAAGCGCAGGCGCATGGTGCTGCCGAAGATCTGGCGCCACGACTCGCGGATGTCCGCGAGACCCACGAGGCGATTGCCGCCGGGATGCACGCAGGAGATGGTTTCGTCATCGGCCCACAGGCGCATCATGGCGTCGAGGTCCGCCGCTTCGAACGCGGCATAGAACGCGTCCTCCACATCGTCGGGACCGGAGAATTCCGGCGTGTCACTCATGGTTGTCTTCCAGGGCTGAGGCCGCGAGCGCGAGCACCTTCTCGGGGGCGAGCTCACGCAGGCAGCGGAAATGACCGAGGGGGCATTGTCGCGCGAAGCAGGGACTGCACGGAACGGGGTTGCGCACGATCTGCGAGCGGCGGGAAAGCGGGGGGGTGTAGTCCGGCGAACTGGAACCATACAGCGCGAGTTGCGGGCGGTCGAGAGCCGCGGTGATATGCATGAGTCCCGAGTCGTTGCTTACCACCAGGCTCGCCAGGGCGAGGACATCCACCACCTGCTCGAGCGTCGTGCGCCCAGCGAGGATCTCTGCCGGTCCGCCGATCTGCCCGGCGATCGCGCGCGCGATGGGTTCGTCCTTCGCCGAGCCGAGTATCCAGATCGCCATGCCTTGTCGTGCAAGTTCGCGTCCCACGGTCGCGAAGTGCTCTTCCGGCCAGCGCTTGGCCGGACCGTACTCCGCCCCGGGACACAGACACACGATCGGACGGGAGGTGTCGAGCGCCAGCGTCCTTGCGGTCGCGGCCTGCTGGGCAGGCGAGGACATCAGCGAGGGTTGCGGCGTCGTGGCCGGCGGCTGATCGGCCAGCAGGGCAAAACGGTCGACGAGGCGGGGCGTGCGCTTCGGATCGAGAGGACGGATGTCGTTCAGGAGTCCGAGGCGGAACTCGCCCCGGAAGCCGGTGCGCCGTCCGATGCCGGCGAACCATGGCACCAGGGCGGACTTTGCGGAGTTCGGCAGCACGACGGCTTGCGAATAGCCCGAGCGGGCGAGGCTTCGACCGAGACGCCAGCGCTCTCCCAGTGCGAGTTCGCCATGGCGAAAGGGGCTGGGAAGGCAGCGGTCCACGCCCGGCATGCGCGCGACGAGACCCTGAACCCAATCCGGCGCCAGGACATCGACGGGCCGGGTCGGGGCTTCCGCGCGGAGCAGGGCGATCAGGGGCTGGGCCATCACCAGGTCCCCGACCCAGCTGGGCGCCACCATAAGGAGGCGCCCGAGGTCGGCGGCGTGGTCCATGGCGCGGACCGACCCGACGGGCGGGCCGGTCAGTGTCCGCCGCTCACGGGGCCGCCCCTCAGGCGGTACTGGGTACCGCAGTAGGGGCACAGCACCTCACCGGTCTTCTCGATCGGGAGGTACACGCGCGGGTGCGTGTTCCACAACTGCATGGCCGGCGTCGGGCAGTGCAGCGGCAGCTCGTCCGGGTTGACCTCGATCAGCCGGGAGTCGGTGCCCTTGGGGTGGTTGCTCATGGCGGGATCAGACGAAGGTGAGCCATTCCATGCGACGGCTGTCGCGGCCATTCACCACGTCGAAGAACAGCGACTGCAGTCGCGCGGTGATGGAACCCCGGCCGCCGCTGCCGATGGTGCGGTTGTCGAGTTCACGGATCGGGGTGACTTCCGCAGCCGTGCCGGTGAAGAAGGCTTCGTCCGCAATATAGATGTCGTCCCGCGTCAGACGCTTGGAGGTGACCTGCAGCCCCATGTCGCCCGCGAGCTGGATGACCGTGTCGCGGGTGATGCCGATGAGGGCGGAGGTGAGTTCGGGTTCGTAGATGCGCCCGTTCTTGACCATGAACAGGTTCTCGCCCGCGCCCTCGGCCACGAAGCCGTCCACGTCCAGGAGCAGGGCTTCGTCGTAACCGTCCTGGGTGGCTTCCAGATTCGCGAGGATGGAGTTGGCGTAGGTGGCCGCGAACTTGGCCCGGGCCATCGTGACGTTCACGTGGTGGCGGGCGTAGGACGAGGTCTTCACGCGGATGCCCTTCTCGATGCCGTCGGCACCCAGGTACGCACCCCACGGCCAGGCGGCGATGGCGACATGCACGCTCGCCCCCTTGGGGCTGACGCCCATCTTCTCCGAGCCATAGAACGCGATCGGGCGGATGTAGCAGGACGCGAGCTTGTTGGCACGCACGACTTCCCGGGTGGCCTCCATGAGGACTTCGGTCGTGTACGGAATCTTCATCATGTAGATATGCGCGGAGTTGACCATCCGCTCGATGTGCTCGCGCAGGCGGAAGATCGCCGTGCCGTTGCCCGTGTCGTAGGCGCGCATGCCCTCGAACACCGCAAGGCCATAGTGCAGCGAATGGGTGAGCACATGGGTGTTGGCTTCCCGCCAGGGCACGAGTTTGCCGTCGTACCAGATGAAGCCGTCGCGGTCTGCCATGGACATGCTGTTTGTCTCCGTGAGAAAGCTAGGATTGTAGCCGAAGGACCTGCGCGGACGAACGCACAGAACGCGCTGTCTCGCCGCGGTACAGTGCGTGTCCGGGTCGCGCGCGGCCGGGACCGGACTGCGACGGATTCGCACCAGCCGTTCCAGGGAAGCTGATGCGCTGCCCCGCCGGCGGACGCCCGCGGCGTTCCGTATCCGGCGGCGCCTTGTGCCAAGCGCGCCCGTGTTCTACGCTTCCGGACGTGCAATGTCCGACTGGCCGCGCTCCGGCGCGTGGTGCCCGCGTGTCCGAGTCCGCCCCGACCAAATCCCGCTTCTCCCCCCCGAGCCTGCCGCCCAGGAGCCTGTGGCAGCGTCTCGCGCCGCTCGTCTTCGACACGGGCGACGGTGCCGATCTGCGGCTGCGCAAGAGCGCAATGCTGCTCACGGCAATCCTCACCAACACGGCTGTGGGGGTGTGGTTCGTCTGGTTCCTCGTCCAGGGCGTCGTCATTCCCTGGTCCATGGTCCTGGGGTTCCCGGTGGCCTCCGGGCTGCTGGTGATCTGGTACATCCGCACCCGGCGGTTCGTGCCCTACAGCGTGATCCAGCTCGGCCTGTTCCTTCTGATGCCCGTGGTGGTGCAGGGTGCCATGGGCGGCTACATGCAGTCCTCCGGCTTCGTGCTGCTCTCCATGCTGGCGCCGCTGGGGGCTCTGCTCACGTTCGGGCGGCAGGCTTCCCTCGCCTGGTTCGGCGTGTACCTCACGCTGCTGGTCGCGTCCACGGCCTGGCACCACGATCGAGAGATGGAGGCGGCCCACGCGCTGATGATGCCGGCAGCGAACATCGCGCTGTTCGGCGTGTTCATCAGCGCGATCCTGTCGACGGTGGCGTTCTTTCTTCTCCGTTATCTGGTGCTGCAGCGCGAGCGTTTCCAGGCAGAGCTCGCGTCCCAGCATTCGCTCCTCGCCGCCGAGCGGGAAAAGTCCGAGGCCCTGCTGGGCAACCTGCTGCCCCGGTCCATCGCGCGACGCCTGCGGGACGATCCCAGTCTCATCGCGGACAGCAAGCCGGATGTCACGGTGATGTTCGCGGACATCGTCAACTTCACGCGGCTCGCCGACGAACTCAAGGTGGAGCCACGGCGTCTGGTGGACGTTCTGAATCACGTGTTCCGGCGGATGGATCACCTCTGCGAGAACTACGGACTGGAAAAGATCAAGACGGTGGGGGATGCGTACATGGTCGTCGGCGGCCTAGATGGTCGCGCCGACGCCTACACGGATGCGATGACCGACATGGCGCTCGATCTGCAGGAGATCTTCGCCCACGACCCGGTCGCCGCGGCGCTTGGCATCCGGTTCCATGTGGGCATCGCGACCGGCCCGGCCATTGCCGGGGTGATCGGCTCCACCCGTTTCAGCTACGACGTGTGGGGCGATACCGTCAACATCGCGTCCCGGCTGACGGCGGAAAGTCCGCCGGGGACGGTGTTTGTGGACCGCGCCACCCACGACCGGCTGTCCGGTCGATTCGAGTTCGGCCCCGCGCGGGAAATGACGGTGAAGGGCAAGGACCGCCTTCAGGTCTTTCAGCTGCTGGGGCGTGCCGCCGCCGGCGAATCGCCGAACACCGCTTCCCAGAGTGCCAGCGCGGCGGATCGTTCCGTCCTTAGCGCCTCGGCGGGTACACGAGCGTAGCGGTCCCCCCGAAGCCTCAGGGCGTGCTGGCTGCGGCGGAAGGTGCGGTATGCGTCTGCGGCAGCCGATCCCAGCGGTGCCGCGACCAGTCCGAGTCGTTCCGCCATCTGCAGCAGCGCGATGTTGCCGAGATTGCCTGTGAGTTCCGGATGCGCATGCGCATGGGCCAGCACCAGATGCTGCACCGCGAATTCCACGTCGACGATTCCGCCGGTGTCGTGCTTCACGTCGAACATGCCCGACGTGTTCGGGTGACCCTCGCGCATCTTCGTGCGCATGCCGAGCACCGCTTCGCGCAGGGTCGCCTCGTCGCGCGGTGTGCGCAGGATCTCGTCGCGCAGACGCTCGAAGCGCACGCCCAGCCCGGCGTCACCCGCGACGAACCGCGCCCGCGTGAGGGCCTGGTGCTCCCACGGCCACGCGTTGTTCCTCTGGTACTCCTCGAAAGCCTCGATGCGGCTCACCAGCAGCCCGCTCACGCCGTCGGGACGCAGTCGCAGGTCGGTCTCGTACAGCGTGCCGGCCCCCGTGTGGCTGTTCAGCATGCCGTTCATCCGCTGCGCGAGCCGGGCGTAGTTCTCCCCGGCGTTGGGCGCGTCGTCGTCGTAGAGGAAGATGATGTCGAGATCGCTTTCGTAACCGAGCTCCTTGCCCCCCAGCTTGCCGTAGGCGATGACGGCGAATTGCGGCTCGTCGATGTGGCGAGTCGGCAGCCTCGACCACGTAATGCGCAGGCAGTGCCGCAGAAGCAGACACGCGAGATCACTCAGATGATCGGACAGGCGTTCCAGGGTGACGGCGCCGGCGAGATCGAGCACGAGCAGGCGGAAGGTCTGGCTGTGGCGGAAATGCCGCAGCTGGTCCATCTGGCCCTCGATGTTGCCGTCTTCCCGGGCGAGCGTGGCCGCGAGGCTGCGGTCGAGCGGCGCCCACTCGGGCTCGCCGATCTGGCGCGGGTCGATCAGCTCGTCCAGCAGCATCGGATGGCGGGCGAGGTAGTCGCACGCCCACGGCGACAGCGATACGAGACGGGCCACCGCGTCGAGTGCCTGCGGGTATTCCACCAGCAGGGCGATGTAGGACTCCCGGCGCCCGATGCTCTCCACGATGCGAAGCAGCCGTTCGAGCGTGACGTCGGCCGGGGCGTGTGCGCCGGCCGCGCGGACAAGGCGCGGAAGCAGCTGATCCAGCCTTGCCTGGGCCTGGGCTGCCATCTGCGCGAACCGGGTCCCGCCGCGCAGCTGGCGGACGCGGGCCAGCGCCGCGCCCGGGTCTTCGAACGCGAGGCTCCGCAGTGTCTCCAGCGTGGCGGCGTCGTCCGCACCGGCGCGCAGCGCGGCAGCCAGCGGATCGCCGCCGTTCTCGGTGCCTCCCGAGAAGATCGATTCGAAATGGCGGGATACCGTGCTCCGGTGGGCGGCGAGCTGCGTGCCGAAGGCGTCGAGATCCGGAAAGCCCATCGACCGGGCGATGGCCTCGCGATCCGCCATCGCGCGAGGCAGTTCCTGTGTCTGCTGATCGTCCAGGTACTGCAGCCGGTGCTCGAGTTCGCGGAGGAACGTGTAGGCGGCACTGAGTTCGCCGAGCGCGTCGGCCGGCAATGCCCGCTGCTCCACGAGGATGGCAAGGGCGCTCAGCGTGGCGCGTTCGCGCAGACGGGCATCCCGTCCGCCCCGGATGAGCTGGAAGACCTGCACGGTGAACTCGACCTCGCGGATGCCGCCGCGACCGAGCTTCACGTTGTCTTCCATGTCCCGGCGGCGCACCTGCGCGGCGATCTCCGAGTGCAGTTCGCGCATGGCCTGGATCGCGCTGAAGTCCAGGTGGCGCCGGAACACGAAGGGCGTGGCGAGCGCCATCACCTCGGCGCCGCGGTCGCCCGTCAGCACGCGCGCCTTCACCCACGCGTAGCGCTCCCACGCGCGGCCCTGGGCCGTGAAGTACTCCTCGAGCATGTCCAGACTCACGGCGAGCGGTCCGCTGTCGCCGTACGGACGCAGGCGCATGTCCACGCGGAACACGAAGCCGTCCTCGGTCGTCTCGTTCAACGCGCCGATCAGTTTCCGGCCCAGTCGCGAGAAGTACTCGTTCACCGAGACCGACCTTGTGCCGACTGTTTCCCCGTCTTCGGGGTACACGAAGATGAGGTCGATGTCCGATGACACGTTGAGCTCGCCCCCGCCCAGCTTGCCCATGCCCACCACCAGAAGCTGCTGGCGCCGGCCCGCAGCGTCGCGCGGTTCGCCGAAACGGGCGGCGTGCTCGGCGTCGAGCCAGTCGAGCGCGAACCGGATGCACACTTCGGCGAGCGCCGTCACCGTGCCGGTCACTTCCGCGAGCGGCGCGAGATGTCCGAGGTCCCGGGCCATCGTGTGGAGCATGACCCGCTGACGCAGCCGGCGCAGGGCGCGCGCCAGCGAGGCTTCGTCCGCCGGGGCGGCGTCGTGCAGTTCCGCCAGCATGCGGTCCCGCGTGTATGGAGCGTCGAGGGAGTCCGGCGGCAGGCACTCCGGATGGCGGACCAGCAGCGTCCGCGCATAGCGGGAGAAGGCGGTGGCCTCGGCGATCAGGACTGCGTGTGGGGTCATGGCAGGGTAAACTCGGGGCTCGCGGCTAAGTTGCCGATGATGCCGCATCAGACCTGCGGATGGCGTGGCGAACGGCTCTTACCCGACCGCAGATTATCCCGATGGGTTTCCGGTACCCGATCCGGCCCCGGTGCCGGGACGGAGCTTCCCCGATCATTTTGCCCCCCATCCCTAGGACCGCCGTCACCGCTGCTCGAACAGACCTCGCTGCGTGATCCGCTTTCCTGCCCCCAGTTTCTTCTGGCGACTGATCCGCCGCTCCGGCCGCGCCTTCGGCACGGTCGTGTTCGGGCTCATCGTCCTGCTCGCGATCACCGTGGGGGTCCTGCGGGCGTTCGTGCTTCCCAATGTCGACCGCTTCCGTCCGCAGTTCGCTGCAATGGCGAGCGATGTCGTGGGACGGCCCGTTTCGCTCGGTCCCATCTCCGGCGGCTGGTCCGGCGTCCGGCCGTGGGTCACCGTTTCCGACGTCGTCGTGCACGATCCCCAGGGTCGTCCCGCGTTTCGTCTGGAACGTATCGAGGCCCGGGTCGGATGGAGTTCGCTCGTCGCACTCGATCTTCGCTGCCGCGCGCTCATCCTCGAGAAACCGGAAGTGGTGGTCAGGCGCGACCGTTCGGGTCAGATCTCCGTAGGCGGCATCCCGATCGCCGCGGACGCCGGTCCTTCGCGCTTTCCCGACTGGCTGTTCTCTCAGCACCGTGTCGTGGTGACCGGCGCGAAGGTGACCTGGGTCGACGAGACTCGCAGTGCGCCGCCCTTGCAGCTCGATCAGGTGGAGTTCGACCTGCGCAATCGCGGGCGGGTGCATCGCTTCCTGCTGAGCGCGAAGCCGGATTTCGACGTGGGCACCGCCGTCGAGGTCCGCGGCGAGTTCCGGGGCGGGCGACGCCAGGACCTCCGGAACTGGTCGGGGCGCGCGTACCTTCGGGCGCCCTACCTCAATCTCGGTGCGGCGCGCCAGTGGCTCGATCTGCCCACGCCCATCGAGTCCGGGGCGGGGCAGGTCGAGGGCTGGGTTGAGGTCGGAGGGCGCACGGTCCAGGCAGCAACCTTCGACGTGCGCCTCGCCGGCGTCACGACGAGACTAGACGACACGATGCCGCCGCTCGATGTGCCCACGCTGGAGGGGCGGTTCACCTGGCTGAAAACGCTGGACGGCTTCGAGGCCGCGGCACGCAGTGTGTCCATGGGGGTCGCCGGCGGCGGCCGGCTGCCGGCTGCCGACGTGATCGTCCGGCGCAGCGAGGCGAAGGGCAACTTGCCGGCGAAGCTGCAGGTCGAGTCCGACCACCTGGATCTGGGGCCGATGCTTCATGTCCTCGCCTATCTTCCGATGGATCCGAGGCTGCGCCGCGCAATCGCCGACCACCGCCCGGCGGGCCGCCTGCGGGAGTTGTCCTTCGCCCTGCAGACGCCGGCTGCCGGTCCCTCCACCTACAGCTTCTCCTCGCGGTTCGAAGGCGTCGGCGTGGATGCCTCGGGACGTATCCCGGGGGTCCGAAACCTCACGGGCAGCGTCACCGCGGACCAGAACGGCGGCGAGGTGCATCTCGACGCCACACGCGTATCCGTCCGGGCGCCCCTCGTGCTGGACGACACGCTCGCACTCGATCGCCTGACGGCCGTGCTCGGCTGGAAGCTCGAGCCCGACGCGATCGTCGTCGACTTCCGGAACGTTTCCGCCGGAAACGCCGACGTGGCGGCCCGGGCGAACGGGACGGTCCGTCAGGACGGCGCGGGTACGACAGTCATGGATCTCGTTGCGACGATAGACCGCGCCAGCGCGACGTCCGTCTGGCGTTACCTGCCCAAGGAGGTGGGCGCGGATACGCGTGCCTGGCTTCGCGGGGCGATCCGCGGCGGCAATGCTTCCCAGGGGAAAGTCGTCCTCAAGGGCGACCTCGCCCGGTTTCCGTTCGACGACGGATCGGGCGCATTCGAAATCTCGGCGGAGGTCGCCGATGGCACATTGGTCTACGCGCCCGAGTGGCCGGCCATCGAACGCATCCAGGGCACGCTGCGATTCACCGGCAAGCGCATGGCAATTGACGCAAGGGGGGAGGTTCTCGGAGCCCGGCTCGCCGGCGTGCAGGTCGGGATTGCGGATCTTTCCGCGGACGACACGATCGTCACGGTCAAGGGGCAGGCGACGGGTCCGGTCAGCACATTCCTGCGTTTCCTCGATGACAGTCCGGTGGGAGCGATGGTCGGCAACGTCGGCGCCGGCGTGCGTGCGACCGGGGACGGCGCGCTCGGATTGCAACTGCAGCTGCCGCTCCACCGTCTGGACGACACGAAGGTCGCCGGCACGTTCCTGTTCCAGGGCAATCGCGTGGAAGGCCTGGTGGGGCTGCCGCCGGTCGACCGTCTGCGGGGCACGCTCGAGTTCTCGGAGAAGGGCGCGCGCGTGCAGAAGGGACAGGCGGAGTTCCTCGGCGGCGCGGCGCGTTTCGATCTCGCCACGCAAGCCGGTGGCGTCGTGAAGGTCGAGGCCTCCGGGACTTCACCCGTCGCGGTCCTGCGGCAGCATGCCGTGCATCCGGTCCTTGGCCGACTGTCGGGCGCGATCGACTGGAATTCCGTCACGACGGTACGCCCTGGGCGATTCGAAATCACGGTCGACTCGAACCTCGTCGGATTGGCGGTGGACCTGCCGGCCCCGCTCGGGAAGGCGACGGCCGATGTCGTGCCGACGCGCTTTCAGCTGCAGACCCGCAAGAACGGTCACTGGCTTTCCGCGGTGGTGGCAGACCGTGCCAGCGTCGTCGCCATCCTGGATGATGCCGACGGCGGCTGGGTCCTGCGGCGCGGCGCCGTCGAGTTCGGCGGGCCGGCGCGCATGCCGGAACAGAACGCGCTCACCGCCCGCGGCACGCTGGCGCGGCTGGATCTCGACGAGTGGCAGGCCGTGCTGCCGAAGCTCGGGCCCGACGCGCCCACTGCCAGCAATTCACCGATTGCGGCCTTGCCCGTCACGCTGGATCTCCGGTTCGGCACGGTCGAGGCCTATGGACGGGAATTCAACGATGTGGCCCTGTCCGGTCAGCGCCGGTCGGAGAACTGGCGGCTCGCCGTTGCGGCCAAGGCGATCGAAGGCGCGCTCGAGTGGTACCCGCGCGGTCGTGGACGTTTCGTGGGCAAGCTGGCGAGGCTGTACGTGCCGGACCCGGTGCCCGGCCCGCAGCCCGGTGGCGATCTCGTCGATGGTGGCGATCTTCCGGAAGTCGACGTGCAGATCGACCACTTCACGGTCGGCCCGCTCAACCTCGGGCAACTCGTCCTGCAGGCGGCTCCGGAAGGAGCCACCTGGGCATTGCGCAAGCTGGACGTGCGCAACCCCGATGGTCATTTCACCGCGCAGGGCGGCTGGCAGCTTGATCAGGGCAAGCCGCGCACCCAGATGGCCATCCGGATCGAAGCGCAGGACATCGGCCGCATGCTCGCGCGTCTGAACCGTCCGGAGGGTGTCTCGGGCGGTACGGCAAGGCTCGCGGGCATGGTGGAGTGGCAGGGCAGTCCCCTGCGGGTGGACACGGCCTCGCTGAGCGGACGTCTATCCCTCGAAGCGCGCGGCGGCCGTTTCACGCAACTCGAGCCGGGCATCGGCAAGCTTTTCGGCATCCTCAGCCTGCAGGCGCTCCCGCGCCGTGTCGCACTCGATTTCCGGGATGTCTTCAGTGACGGATTCGCCTTCGACGACATCGTGGCCAACAGCGTCATCGATCGCGGCGTGATGCGGACCGACGATTTCCGCATGGTCGGGTCCAGCGCGAAGGTCTCGATGAAGGGCACGGTGGACGTCGTCCACGAATCGCAGAACCTGATCGTGAGAGTGATTCCGTCCATCACGGACAGCATCGCCGTCGGGACGGCGATCGTGAATCCGCTGGCCGGCCTGATCGCGCTCATCGTCGGAAAGGCTCTCGACAACCCGCTGGACCGGGTGATCGCTTTCGAGTACCAGGTGACGGGTCCCTGGACCGATCCCGTGGTGGCCAAGGTCCAGAAGGCGCCGATCATCCCCGAGCGCTCGGGCCGACGCTGAACGACACGGCAGGCGGGACCCCGCCGCAGCCGCGCCAACCGATCAGACTTTCCCTAGAATCCGGTCCTTCCGGCCTCGAGACGGTGACACGCATGAACTCCGAAGCTTCGTCCGCGCGCATCGCCGCCATCCAGATGGTGTCCGGCCCCGACGTGGCGGCAAACCTCGTCGTCGCGGAACGGCTGATCCGGGAAGCGGTGGCCGGCGGTGCCCGACTGGTCGCCCTCCCGGAATACTTCGGCATTCTCGGCAACCGGGAGACCGACAAGGTCGATGCGCGGGAGGCACCGGGCTCGGGGCCGATTCAGGATTTCCTCTCCGGACTTGCCCGTTCTCTCGGCATCTGGCTCGTGGGCGGCTCGGCACCGATGGCCTCCGCTATCGAGGGGCGCATCTACAACGCCTGTCTCGTGTACGGACCGGACGGCGCGCTGGCGGCGCGGTACGACAAGATCCATCTCTTCGGTCTCGATCTTGGTGCGGAGCGCTTCAGCGAGTCGCGCACCATCTTTCCCGGCAATCGTGTGGCGACGGTGGAGACCGGTGTCGGGCGGGTGGGGCTTTCGATCTGCTACGACCTGCGCTTTCCGGAACTGTACCGGGCCATGGGCCCCGTCGACCTGATCGTCGTGCCCTCCGCCTTCACAGCCACCACAGGCGAAGCCCACTGGGAACCGCTGCTCCGCGCGCGGGCCATCGAGAACCAGTGCTACGTGCTGGCCCCGGCCCAGGGCGGGACCCATCCGAACGGCCGCACCACCCACGGACACAGCCTTGCGATTGATCCGTGGGGGCGCATACTGGCGCAGCGCGAGAGCGGCGCCGGCGTGGTTTTCGCCGACCTGGACCGTGCCGAGGTGGCGCGCGTGCGCCGGGCGCTGCCGGCGCTGGAACATCGGACGCTCGCACCGGTCCCACACTTTCCCGACCTTATTCAGGAACCCCCCGCATGACCACTGCCGCACCGACCCTCGACCGCAGTGCCCCCGCTCTGGACACGGCGATCGGCACCCTGCTCACCCCCTACGACCTCGGGCTGGAATCCCTCGGCGGCGTGTTCGGAGAAATCCTGCAGCACCGGGCCGACTACGCCGACCTGTACTTCCAGTACACGCGGAGCGAAGGCTGGTCGCTGGAGGAGGGCCGGGTGAAGGCGGGCAGCTTCTCGATCGATCAGGGTGTCGGCGTACGGGTCGTATCCGGCGAGAAGACCGCCTTCGCCTACTCGGACGACATCAGTGCCGGTGCGCTCAGCGGGGCGGCGCGGGCCACCCGGGCCATCGCCCGGCAGGGAGGAGACGGCACGGCGTCGCTCATCCGTCGCGTGGGAACCCACGACCTCTATGCCCCCGTGGACCCGCTCACCAGCCTGACCGACCCCCAGAAGGTCGCTCTTCTGGAACGCCTCGAAGGCATGGCCCGCGCGCGCGATCCGCGGGTGAGCCAGGTCATCGCCAGCCTCGCGGGGGAATACGAGGTGGTGCTGGTTGTGCGCAGTGACGGCGTCACGGCCGCCGATGTGCGCCCTCTCGTGCGGGTGTCGCTGCAGGTGATCGTGGAAGAGAACGGGCGGCGGGAACAGGGCAGCGCAGGCGGCGGCGGCCGGTTCGACTTCTCCTACTTCGACGACCAGCGCCTGCAGGACTACGCGGCAAAGGCCGTGGATCAGGCCCTTGTGAATCTCGGTGCCGACGCAGCGCCTGCCGGTGCCATGACCGTCGTGCTCGGGCCGGGCTGGCCCGGCATTCTTCTGCACGAGGCCATCGGTCACGGACTCGAAGGCGACTTCAATCGCAAGGGGACATCCGCGTTCAGCGGCCGCATCGGCGAGCGCGTGGCCGCCCCCGGTGTCACGGTCGTGGACGATGGCACCATCGAGAAGCGGCGCGGCTCCCTCAACGTCGACGACGAGGGCACGCCTACCCGTTGCACGACGCTCATCGAGGATGGCGTTCTGCGCGGCTATCTTCAGGACACCCTGAATGCGCGCCTCATGGGTGTGGAGCCCACGGGCAACGGCCGACGGGAGTCCTACGCACATCTGCCGATGCCTCGAATGACCAACACGTACATGCTGAACGGCACCCGTGCGCCAGAGGAAATCCTGCGTTCCGTGAAGAAAGGGCTCTACGCCGCCAACTTCGGCGGCGGCCAGGTGGACATCGTGAGCGGGAAGTTCGTCTTCAGCGCCGCCGAGGCGTATCTCATCGAGGACGGCAAGGTGACGCGACCGGTCAAGGGCGCCACGTTGATCGGCAACGGACCGGATGTCCTGACACGCGTGTCGATGATCGGCAACGACATGCGCCTCGACCCCGGCGTCGGGACCTGCGGCAAGGAAGGGCAGAGCGTGCCCGTGGGCGTGGGGCAGCCGACGCTGCGGCTGGACGGACTCACGGTTGGCGGGACGGCCTGAGACGGTTCTGTCCCCTCGGCGCGTGCGGGTCGATCGCGCATTGCCCGGCTCTTTTGGCGCGGGTGTTCCCGAATGCCCCTGCGTTCCCCCATAATCGGACGAAACAGACCGAACGGTCACATTGCTGGAATCGTTGCCGGATCAGACAAGAATTTCATGATGTGTTGGGGGGCTTAGCCGGTGTCGGACACAAACGTCGCGGAACAGACGACGAAGAACGAGACGCTGCAGGCGCTGGAGTATCTCGGCGAGGGCAGCACGGCGGTGCAGCGCATCTTCGCGATGATCGGGCACGCGCGCTTCTTCTCGGATTTCACCCCGGGTGACATCGACATGCTCGCCCGCAACATGCTCATCTACCGGGCCCAGGCCGGGCAGACGATCATCCGCGAAGGGGACATCGACGACTACATGCTCCTCATCATCGAGGGACAGGTCGAGATCCTCAAGCACAAGGGGCCGGGGCAGGGCGGTCACCAGCCCATGACGATCGTCGGGCCCGGCGCCACGCTGGGCGAGATGTCCATGATCGACGGCGAACCGCGCTTCGCCACCTGCGTCGCCGCCGAAACCACTACGTTCGCGGCGCTGTCCCGCGACGGCATGGTGAAGATCATCCTCGAGGAACCCAGTCTGGGTGCCAAGATCCTCATCAAGCTGGTGACCCTGCTCTCGGCCAGACTCCGTCAGACCAGCCAGAGCCTGCTGCAGCAGCTCGAGCGCTGACCCGAGCGCTCGCCCGCAAGGACGGCAGCGCCTTCCCGGCGGGGTGCATCGCGTCGAAGGGCGGTGAAATCTGCGGTTTCGCGGGAACCGACCACGGCACGCCGCGTCCGATCCTTCCCCCTTCCCCCTTCCCCCTTCCCCCTTCCCCCT